>MDTC01081661.1_pt1 | contig 17789 bp, 11 predicted proteins | sample 811181 | NCBI WGS metagenome assembly MDTC01 (sample SAMN05326644, study PRJNA326480) | marine metagenome | isolation source: seawater | place: Pacific Ocean: North | collected 2011 | reverse complement strand
TATCCAACGATAATTCGAATCGCCTCCTCCTAAAAAGTTTTCATACTCACAAAAACCAAGCCTATCGCCCACCGTATCCAACGACCGATCAATATAGTCAATTACAAGAGGCGGTAGATCCTGTTGCGCTAAAACCTCAGAAATTGTATCTGCAAACTCAGTATCGGTTATTAACACACGACTTTCGGCATGCCGCACCTGAAATGCTATGATAGAAGCATCTAAACGTGTATTGAGTGCGTGAAGCACGCCGCCACACATAGGAACAGCATAATGAACTTCGAGCATTGCAGGAGTATTTGCCAGCATAACTGATACTGTGTCACCTCTACTAATCCCAATCTTTGCTAATGCAGAGGAGAGTTGTCTGCAGCGCTTATAAAAAGTGGAATAGTTCACATGCAAATCACCATAGATAATTGCAGTTTGCTCGGGGTAGACTGTTGCAGCACGCTCTAGAAATGTCAGCGGTGTTAATGGCTGATAATTAGCCTCATTGCGAGCAAGACCTTGATCATAAATACCGTTCATTATTAATCATCAACCCATTTAGGGGAACGCTTGCCAAGAAATGCACCCACACCCTCCTCGGCATCTGGGTTCATTAAATTTTGAGACATTATATTACTAGTGAGTACATAGGCTTCCTTAAGAGATAATGCCGCCTGCTGATCAAACGTTCGTTTACCAATCGCAATTGCCTGTTTCGATTTGGACGCAATTTTCGTCGCTAAATCATTTGTCTCCTTGATCAACATCTCGTCGGAGCAAACCCTATTGACCAACCCAATTTCAGCAGCTTTTTCAGCACTGATCATATCCCCAGTAAGCAACATCTCCATCGCATGCTTGCGCTTAACGCTCCTCGAGAGGGCAACCATTGGAGTTGAACAAAAAAGACCGATATTCACACCTGGGGTAGCAAATCGTGCTGATATAGAGGCTAAGGCGAGATCACAGCTAGCAACCAGTTGGCATCCCGCCGCCGTCGCAACGCCGGCCACCTCTGCGATTATAGGCTTTTCGCTGTTAACTATTGATTCCATTAAAGACGAGCAACTACAAAAAAGCCGCTGATAAAGGCTTGCGCCCTTGTCATTTGCGCTCCTTATTGCTGTGATCTCCTTAAGGTCATGGCCAGCGCAGAAAACCTTCCCAGTTGCCGCTATTATTATAACTCGAGAAGAAGAATCAACTAGAGCTGAGCCAATTGCATTTGATAACTGATTGATCATTAATTCTGAAAGCGCATTACGGCTGTGCTGATCATTCATGATGATTCGAAAGACACCACCTGTTTTTTCAATAATCAACTTGTTCAATTCACTATAATTCGTCACAAACCCCTCTCCATTTAGAAATTAATCAGGATAACCTGCGGGTAGATCGGTTAATCCAATATGTTTTTTTCTAATTCGATCTTGGGACATCGGTCCATAACCACCTTTAATCCTGAATCCTCAGCTAATTTTGCCGCGGCAAAGTTGCGTATTCCAAGTTGCATCCAAATGACCTGCACACCAATGTTTACTGCATCCTCAGTTATCCCAAATGCCGCCTCGCTCGACCTAAAAATATCGACCATATCAATAGGTTTTTTAATAGCTTTAAGGCTTCCGTAACATAACCTACCCAGTATTAAATTATCCTGCTCATTGGGATTTACAGGAATCACGTTATAGCCCCTCGCAATGAGGGCCTCCATGCATTTGAAACTATCTCTCTCAGGTCGCGGACTTGCTCCGACCAGCGCAATATTATTTACCTCCGAAAGAATTTCTCTTATGTAGCTATCTGGATAAAACTGATGTCTCAAAAGAATATCTTTCATATATCTTAAAATCCTCACTACAAATAAAACCGACCCAATATTAGCTTGAAAACAATACCACATCCGCAGAAAATCAGCTTTAAAACTTATCCGTAGCTCCTGATGTAACTTAATGCGAAATTGCCATCCTTATAGTAAACTTAAGGTGGTATAAGTTAATCATAAGGATTTGCATCATGAAACGAGCCAAAGACTATCTAAGCGAGGCAGAGAGCGTTTGTCCGAGAATCAGTGCAGCCGAGGGTGTTAAGAAACATCAAGCCGGAAGCTCAGTATTTGTTGACGTACGAGATAGTGCCGACATCAACTCCACAGGAACCATAGCTGGCGCTTTAAGAATACCCAGAGGATTCATCGAATTTGCAGCTGACGACGAGACCGACTTCCACAATAAGGTATTAAGAAAAGAGTCCGATATTGTCTTAGTTTGCGGCGCCGGCGGGATGGCCGCATTGAGCGGGAAAACTTTGAAAGATATGGGTTATGCAAGTGTCTCTAATGTCGGTGGAATTAGCGACTGGATTCATGCGGGTGGTCCAATCGAGACTTAGTGCCTAGACTATGGTAGATTACGTTAGTCTAAAGGGTATTAAATTTCCACGGTTTTAGATTTCTCGCACCATTGTAATTCCGGGCCAATATGAACACACATGCTATAACTCACAACAAAGAATTTCTCGAAGTAGATTCAGGGAAAGATGAGAGGCCACAGATTACCCAGAAGAAAATTCCTCAAAGGGGCAATGTCTTTGTTAAGCCTTCCTTTGTTGCCCTCCTGCGCTCCTTTACGCGGCGATCCTCACGATCCATTGGATAAATTTGGTGGTTGGACAGAGAGAAAGTTTATTGCCACCGGCTATTTCCGAGTGGAAAATGACGGAACTCGGTGGTGGTTCGTGACACCCCGAGGAAATGCCTTCATATCATTTGGTGTCAACCATTATCACATGGAGTGGTGGGCGCAAACTTATAACAGACAAATTTGGAACAAAAAATTTAATACGCAGGAGACCTTTGATGCTAGGTGGCTTGGCTCATTTCGCGATTCTGCCATTAATGACCTTCGTCGTCTCGGTCTTAATACTCTCGGTGTCCACACAACTGCACCCCCATTAACAGACCCGCCCGGTAACTCGCCTTTTCCTTATGTAGCAACGTATGAACCCCTCCTCCTGTCACATTACAAAAATCCTGAGGCCACTGTATATGCTGATGTTTTTTCGCCTGAATTTATTTTAACCTGCCGTAGTAAAGCGCGATACGAAGTGAGACCGCGCTCGGAAGATCCAATGGTTCTGGGTTTCGCAATGTCTGATTGTCCGCCTCTTACCGATTCCGAGGCAAACCATTATGGAACAACTACCTGGCCAAGGAGGCTCCGTAATTTACCGGCAAGCGCGCCCGGCAAGATGGCATATGTAGCCACGATCAAACACATCTATCCAAGTATCCAAAAATTTAATTCTGTTTATGGAACACAATTTTCCGATTTTAACTCACTACTTCTGGCACAAAACTGGCGAGCTGATCACCCGCCCGCTAATAAAGGAGAGGCGAGGGACAATACATTATTCTTGAAAAAATGTATGAATCAGTATTATTCAGTAGCAAAATCTGCATTAAGAAAGTACGACAAAAACCATCTTTTTTTTGGTGATAAGTTAAATGGTAACAGCGACGCGCTTGATCAGTATCTTCAAGTAGTAGCCCAATATACCGACGTAATAAATATTCAGTATTATGCGCCTTGGCAGCAACAAAAAGAACTACTCACCAAGTGGTTACCAATCGTTAAATTACCTATCTTAAACGGCGACTCTTCGTACTCTACTCCTACCGAATTAACCCCCTCACCACATGGGAGACCGCACGCTAGAGATCAGCTCCAAAGAGCCAACTGGACAAAAAAATTTATGGAAAATGCTTTAAAAATACCTAACTTTATAGGTTGGCATATGTGTGGGATGATCGATACATCAAAAGAAATGCCTGGCAAGGAAAATGCTCAACATCAGGGCCTCATGTCAGTCGATGGAGCTTTCTATGCCGAAATGGAAGAAGTTATTAAAAATCTTGCTTCAAGGCTTTACGAACTGGCCTCAGAAAATTTACCGACGAAGAACAACTAACACACTTAAGTTTCACCACAACTAAGTTGCCCTGCCGGTGGAATTAATGCAAATTAACGGGTACTCGGCATATTTGTGATGGAAGTGCCAAGTGCGCTCCTAAAAACATACAAAGGCTGATGAGCTGAAAAGAGCGTTATTATTTATTTTAATTAAGCCATTTGTGGTATGTGAAAAAGAGATGGAAAGAAGGAATTTAATTAAAGGCTTTGTGGCAATGGCCGCACTCATTCCATGGCAGAAAAATTTTGCAAGCGAAATATCAAAAGAGAGATCAAAAGAGCCACCTCAAAACTTTTTAAGCTGAAATATTCCAAAAAGCGCTTTTGGCTAACAACTCACGAGGAGGAGCCATTTTTTTCTATCGGTTTAAACCATTTTGACCCTGCAAGTCTTCGTTACTTGGAAAATATTGATATTTGGCGTAACCAATTTGGTGGTAGCACCTTGCAATGGATAGAAAAATCGATCGTGCCCAATGTTAAGGCCTGGGCATTTAACACAATTGGTTGGGTACAAGACGTGACCGTCCGAACTTGGGCACATTCGCGATCTTTTACAGTAGATGAATACCGAACCCTGAACATGCCCTATTGTCATATGCTACCGTTCACGGAGTCAAATCAATGGGAAAAACATACCCTACATTTTGATTTTTTTGATCCAGAGTGGGTGGACTATGTTGCGCGATCACACTGCGGTGCATTAGCACTTGAGAAAAATTTAATGGGATATTTCTTCAGCGATTGTCCTACCTGGATACATACCCGTCCGCATAACCAATGGCGAGGACCAATTCTTGACCCAAAACTTTTGGATTCAAAAACTGGTCAAAAAGCAGTTAGGCAACTTGCCAAGCAATACTATAAAACCATATACGATGCGATACGCAGGTATGACAAACATCATCTTATTTTGGGTGATCGGTATGAAGGAAATGCTCCTATTTCCATGCAGGTTGTCAATGCAGCATTACCATATGTCGACATACTTTCTTTTCAGGACTTCGTGAACCCAGTAAAAACCCTAAAATTTTTCTTCAAAGAAACCGGAAAACCGGTTTTGTTAGCCGACTCAGCAAAAATTAGGTGGGATACGGAGCCGGGTGAAATTTCCGAGAATGATGGCGCATGGTATGCAGAAACTTTGAGGAAAGTTTATGAAAATCCGGGATGTATAGGTTTTCATCTTTGCGGGGCTTTTCATCTCAATAGAGCTCGGCGTTACGGTTTACTAGACGAAAGGCAAAATGTGAACGAAGTTAATATAGACCTAATAACCGAGGCTAATAAAAAAATTTCAGACGCTATTCAAAGAATTAAATTTTAAATTGGAAGGCTCGTTCTAAAGATCGTTTTGGGCAACAGATTAAAAACAAATACTTTGGCAAAAGGATGTCAGTATAAGTTCAATAATCCTTTATCAGTTCTGAATTTGGACCACCCTCCAACAAATTCAACTCCGTCTGCCATTTTTTACCGAGCATCTCTACAGAGGTGACGATCGGCACCCAGCCCAATTTCCGAGACTCAGATGGGGTTACAATTAACCCGTGATCAATTTCAACAAGATTAAATTGGTTATCTGCCTCGTGAATAGGTCGTGACAAAAAATCTATCTCTTTATTTATCCCGTTCGCTTGAACCTCTTCTATCTTTGAAGTGAAGTCCAAATCGTGTTTCGAGAAAGATGTTAAAATAAGAGAAAAAAGATAGATAAATTAAGCGCTTTCATTTGAGGATTCCAGATTAAGTATGCCACCCCAGCGGGGTACTGCATCGCGGCTAAAAATAATCGTGTTGCTTGCACTGTGCCGCCCCAGAGACATTATGTTATATTGGTGTCATGTCACTAAGTCGAGATTTATCCCCCATAATTTTATTTATTGCGCTAGTTTGCATTTCACTTCAATCCTGCACAACCCAAAAACGACAACCAAATTTTATAATTATCTACATAGACGACCTTGGCTACTCGGACCTCGGGATCTATTCTGACCAAGCTTTGAATACTCCGGCAATGGATAAACTCGTGGCGTCCGGACAAAGTTGGACTGATTTTTATGCAACATCATCAGTGTGTAGCCCAAGTCGTGGAGCGTTATTAACTGGCAATTTGCCAGTAAGAAGTGGGCTCTTCGGAGACAAAATATCAGTGTTCTGGCCAGGGGGAACTAAAGGGATACCCCAAGAATACACAACGCTTCCCGAGGTATTTCAAGAACATAACTACTCTACAGCTATTTTTGGTAAGTGGCATTTAGGAGATGCCATCGATTCGTTACCGACCCGCCATGGATTTGATGAATGGCTGGGGATACCCTACTCAAACGATATGGATTGGGAAGTTGAGGGTATCACCTCCGCCAATATCTTTTTGGAGCCAGCAATGGTGGAAAAAAAATGGGGAGTTGTTGGCCCTGTGCTAAATCAGCGGATACTGCATCCGCGAAATTCTGACTGGGATATCCCTCTGCAGCGTAGTGTCCGAATCGCCGATAATTCTTTTAAGGACGAAATAATAGAAAGACCTGCTGACCAAACGAAACTCTCCCAGCGCTATACTCGGGAATCCATCGAATTCATTTACCGTACTGCTGGTACCCAAAAACCTTTTTTTCTGTTGCTTTCACACAGTATGCCACATGTACCACTTTTCAGGTCGCAACCCTTTATAAATAAAAGTGCCAAGGGATTGTATGGTGACGTGCTTGAAGAAATCGACTGGAGCCTCGGGGCAGTCATGCTCGCACTTGAAAAAGCGAATGTTGTTGATAATACTTATATCGTGTTTACTAGCGACAATGGGCCTTGGCTACGCTACAAAGATCATGGTGGCTCAGCCGCACCTCTTAGGGATGGAAAAGGAACCACATACGAGGGCGGGGTTAGGGTTATGACAATTTTTAAGGGACCGCGCATCCAGCAAGGGACCTCTGATGCACTAGGTATGCAAACCGACATATACAACACATTTCTTGGTCTCGCGGGAATTGAACAATCCAAACAAGCGCAGGATAGCTTTGATTTATCGCATACGCTGACAACTGGCGGAAATAGTCCAAGGCAGTTTATCCCATACTATAGCGGCTCGGAGCTTAGGGCATTTCGAGTGGGCATGAGCAAACTACACTTCGTAACCGCAGAGGCATTTGGCAAAAACCGAACTATTCATGATCTACCGATCTTGACGGATCTGAAAAATGATATCGGAGAGACTAAAAACGTCGCAGCTTTTCAACCTGAGACCTTAGCTCTTGTGCAGCGAAAGAAGGAAGAATTTCTCAAAGAGTTGACCACTAAAGCCTCTATTCTAGACCGCCAATACCACAATTGATTATAAATACCACGTCAGCATAGTCAGGTATATGTCCTCTTAAACCCGCGCCTCCAACGATCTGATAACACTGCAAAAATTATCACCGAACCGGTAATAATGCGCTTTGAAGGCTCTGAAAGGCCCAACTGTGCTAACCCGTTCTGGAGGACCGCTATAATCAAAACACCTATGAACGCTCCTATAATAGAACCCCTGCCTCCCATTAGACTCGTCCCACCTATCACCGCGGCGGCTATGGCAGAAAGTTCTAAGCCTAAACCGGTGTTCGGATCTGCCGAACCAATATATGCAAGGTTAAAAAGTCCACCAAGTCCAGCCAAAGTTCCTGATAATGTGTAGACTCCAATTGTGTAAGGTCTAACTTTAATACCTGAGATGCGCGCTGCTGTCTCACTGGTGCCTATTGCAATAATATACCGACCAAATATGGTGCGAGTTAGCGCGAAGTGCGCAGAAATAACCACTAGTAAGGCCATTATCATTGATATGGATATACCTACACCAGTAATTGGCAAAGCTAATTTCTGGATATCGGACCCAACATAAACCGTCTGCGAATCTGAGCTAAGATATGCCATACCCCTTGCAACTTCTAACATTCCCAGCGTAACTATGAAAGCTGGTAAGCTGAATCGAGCAATTAAGTAACCGCTTGAGAAGCCCGTCATGGTGCCAGAAAAAACACCTAACAACACTGCGAGAATCATCGGAATGTCATGAGAAACGATTGCAGTCCCAATTATGCAAGCGCTCAGGGCTACCAACGACCCCACCGAAAGATCGATCCCTCCTACGATAAGCACCAAGGTCATACCCACAGTGACAACCGTAAGCGCGGGTAGCTGACTCATTATCGCTGACAAAGTTTGTAAAGAAAAAAAATGGTCCGTAGTGAAACCAAAAAGTGCCACCAATAACAATAGCGAAAGGAAAATGTAAATATACTCTACACGCTGATTAGTCAAAGCTCTTCTCGGCATTGGATGTTTCAGTGTTCTTTACTTTGTATGCTCGGAAAGCAGCATCTAAAATTAACTCTTTCGACCAATCATGTCTGGTAAATTCTCCACTGCATTCGCCATCAGATAATACGATGATACGATCACACAGAAGCATCAATTCTTCTAATTCACTTGATACTATCAAAAGCCCATTACCTCTATCCCTGAAGGCAAATAATTCATCATGTAATGCAGCTTTAGCACCGACATCCATACCTCGAGTTGGCTCGTCAAGGAGTAGAATGTTACAGCTAGCCATTAGCCACCGTCCAACTAGCGCTTTTTGTTGGTTCCCCCCACTGAGGGTCTCAATCGACTGATAAAAACTGTTACAAACTATAGATAATTTGGATATCAACGCAGTTACGGCCTCTCGTTCTTTTATAAGATCCAAAGATTTTGGCCAAGTGCAAAATCTCTTCAGACTTGAAATAGTAATATTCGAACATACATCTTGGCCAAGAAAAACACCCTGTGTCTTCCTGTCCTCTGGAATAAAACCAACGCAAGCACTCACTGATTCGGAAGCATTCTTAGGAGATAGCCATTGTTCATTTTCTAAATGAACTTTAACTGAACCTGAAAGACGCTCCTCCAACCCAAAAATTGCTTTTAATAATTCAGATCTACCTGACCCCGCTAACCCCGCTACTCCAATAATCTCACCCCCATGGATAGTTAAGTCAATAGGATTCTTAGTTCTTGGTGTGACCATATCTAAAACTGAGAGACGTTTACTTTTTTTTCCTTTAAAACAATGTTTTTCTTCTATCTCTCCGGTCGATTCGGACATCTCCTTTATCAGCCAACTCGCGTCAATATCGCAAGTTTTCCAAGTGTTAATCAGAATTCCATCTCTCAAAACGGAGACCTTGTCACAAAGCTCCATGACGTCATCAAGGCGATGACTAATATAAATAATAGCCCTAGTGCTGTGGACCAGTCCACGCAACAACTCATGAATAATCTCAGTTTGCGCCTCAGTTAAAGCTGCTGTGGGCTCATCAAGGATCAATAGGCGAAACGGACAGGACAACGCCTTCGCTAATTCCACAAGCTGCCTCTGCGCTAAAGTAAGATTTGAGACTGGCTGATGAAGATCCACTGAGCCAAGACCTACCTTTTTAGCAAGTTGCCCTGCGCTCCCCAGTAGCTGCCGCTCTTTGATAATTCCGAATTCGGCTGGAAATGTCCGCAGCATAATGTTTTCAGCGACTGAGAGATTATCAATCAAACTCATTTCTTGTACCGACAACGAAACTCCTCTGAGATTAGCATCCGCTACTGTCTTTGGGTTATGTGGTCTACCGTCTAACAGAATCCTTCCACTATCCGCAGAGAGAAAACCCGCAATTATATTGGTTAGGGTGGACTTGCCAGCACCGTTCTGCCCCACCAATCCATGAATAGTTCCGGGTTGAATTTCAAGATATAAGTTTTTAAGAACGGGCTGGGCAAACGTTTTTGAAAGATTCGATATCTCAAGCAGAGCCGAGGACATTTAGTCTCTTCCCTGCAGTATTTCCCTTGTAATAAGGTCTACAGGAGTCTTTCGTCCATGCTCGACTTCCTTTCCTGCTAGAGTAGCCAGTGCGAACTCGATACCGAAAACCGCGAGCAAATCCCCATACTGGTCTGCTGTTGCCAATATTTCTCCTTCCCTAACAAGTTTATTTACTGCAGATATGTTGTCAAAACCAACCACCTCAATCTCATCTAATCGACCCATCTGCTTTATTGCAGACAATGCTCCGAGCGCCATATTGTCGTTCGCGGCCATTACACCTTTCAGCCTCGGGTGTCGAGTGAGGACTGCGCTAGTAATTTTCGCAGCCTTGGTTTGCTCCCAAGAAGCACTTTGTATGGTAGCGATGATTAAGCCTCGTGCATTCGCAGCTTCTTCAAATCCATCGCGACGAGCTTGTGAATTAATAGAGCTCACGATCCCCTCGAGTATTGCAACTTCATCACCAGCTACCAAGATGCCTGCCAAATAGTCACCCACTTTACGAGCGCCTTCCTTGTTATCTGGACCTACATGGGGAATTACTAAATCAAATTCGGACAACACCGAAGCGTCTAACCTGTTGTCAATATTTACTAAAATAATGCCTGCCTGATTCGCTCGAGCTAGAGCGGGAACCAAGGCTTTTGAATCTGCAGGTGCAATTACTATAGCATCGACCTGCGCAGCGATCATTTGATCAATAATAGAAACTTGCTGAGTAATATCACTTTCATTACGAATTCCATTTATGATCAACGAGTATTTCTGAGAATTCTTTGATTGATGAATTTGAGCAGCATCAGCCATGTTGACAAAAAATTCGTTAGCAAGCGATTTCATAACAAGCGCTATTTTTGGGGATGCAGATGGCGAATTTTCACCGTCATTAGGATTACAACCAGACAATAGCAATATTGTCCCAAGCGAGATCCAAAGCATTAAACGTATCATCACCTAATTATCTCCAAACAACAGTATTCATTGTGAAATCTGACAATGATTAACGTCCTCATGTGAAGTTAAAAAACCGAATTAAAATTTAAAGCATCAGCGTTCACGCATCAAGTTAATCCGATATCACTGACTATATCCACCGTCTTTAGGCAAACCAGCAAATATATCTGTATGTATAGTACCCGTTTCCGTTAGACTTTTTACCTACCACAAATGGATGCAACAATATGCGTAAGCAAAAATACTTTTCAGTCCAACCCAGAGATACTATATTGGGTCAAAGACCATCATTACTGACAATGATTCCATCACCCTCAGCATACATTTTCTCCTGTCATACGCCAATTGAGGATTGCCACTATTTTATTTAACGTGCGAGCGTTATTTGGGTCTGGTCATCCAAATAAAATCTAATGGTCTCATAGTTCCCCTCCTCAGAAAAAACTCTTGCCTCATACTCGCCCTTAAAACCAGTCAAATTATACCTGCCATGACGGTCCAACTGCGTCGTGATATCAGTATTCCAATGTTGCTTTGTGAGAAATAACCATAGTCTCCCCCTTGAATTCGGTATACCAAACCTGTCTACCATATGCCGCTCTAAAGGAACATCACTGGAACTAACTTTACTGTTTTCGAAAAGCGTGTAAATGTAGATTGATGTGACGCTTGGGTGACTAAAATACTGAGTCAATGCTCTCTCCATCATAATGACTCGAACATCTTCCTCAGTGACAGTCTCTCCTTTTATTTCAAATTCAGTACCAACAATCGGAAGCCCGAGATCACTAAAATACTCTAGCCGGTCTATAATTCTTTGAGGCGGTACGTCAGAAAAGAAACGACTCTGGAATCCGATACCCTCAATGGGCGCTCCTCTTGCCAAAAGAGTATTAATTCTTGCCTTGAAGTCCGACAAATCAGTTGGAATAGTTCTATTTCGAGAATTTGAGATCATTTGGTATTCATTGATGAACATTTTCGCATTTGGCTCAAGACTCTCCGCTCTCTGAAACCAAGACACCTCAGCTGTAATGCCATCCTCTAGGACAGCATTTACGGATGTGCTCAATTCACCTTTGTGCATTGGCTCATTAACAACATCCCATTCCGTTAAATTAGGCCATTTTTCAATTTGAAAATTTATTATGTAATCAATGTAAATTAGAAGCTGATCCGGTGCCAAATTACTTGGTGCGATATCTGACTCCAAAACGATAAAATCCGAATTATACTGAGAGATTAAAGTCTGGTCGGATACCGATATAAGGGGCTCCATGTTGTTGAAATCGGGCCACACCAAAGTATGGCCCCTGAGAGGAATATCATTGGCTCTTAACCAATCAGTAGCCTCCTCAGCTTCGGAAGTAAGAAATCTCCGTAACTTGTATTTGTGCCCGTTTATCAATCCAGCCCGGTTGAAACCAAAATCAACATACGTTTTCTTATATAAATCGGGCGACGGATGGACAGGGTCGGTCGAATTCCCCGCTAAAAGTTTAGATTCGACTTGACCTCCGAAACCGAAATCATGGTTTACCAACCGAAAATTTATCTCTAAATTTTTTTGCGGCACTCCATCTTCGTCTAGTACCAGAATGTCCGATGATGACATTCTGTAGCTGGCAATTCGCTGTCGAGCTTGCTGCCGCCATGACTCGTCAGAGCACTGGATCGATTCAACTAGATCAGCAATGCCTGTCAAGTTAGTCCCAGACAAATCAGCTGGTTCAGCTGTATCTGCGCCAGTACTCCCACAGGGCGGAGTCTCAATGCAGTAAACGGTGAGATCCGTAACAATAATGTCAGAAAAGAATCCCTGCTTGTTTATGATCTCACAATTGGTGTTAGCGTCTAACTCAGACAAATCGACCGAATATTGATCTCCATTTTGAAATTCGTAAGAAAAATTAAATTCACCAGGCCGATCGACTGGTAGCTGTTCCGCCACCACTCCATCTACAGACAAGTACAAAGAAAAGGGTTCCGTAACTTTACCTTTTAATTGACCATACAGGACTAGCGTCGGTTTGGGGATGGTGTCTGGATTTTCTTTAGGAGGGAGAAGTTTTAAAAATCCAAACTGCCCATTGTCAATACCGATCATCAAGCCGCCATCCACAACGGCGGCGATGGCCTCACCAGCCCAGTCACCTCCGTTAGGGGCAGAAAAAGTTTGTTGCGATACCAAATTCCCATCTTTGTCTAGCTGAATGAGATATGCCAGCCATTGATCAGAGCACCCTTGATTATTACATGAGGAGTAACTCTGATACTCGTCCCCAGTTCCGGCAATTACAAATACATTTCCATTTTTGCCGACTACCACATCCCACGCCTCGTCATGCACATATCTTGCGTCAAATTCTCTGGGATTGCCGAGTTTTTTCTCCCAGAGAACCTCCCCCGATTGATCAACTTTCACAGTATAAGTATCCCAATTTTCGACTCCAGATAGAGTATGTCCTGATAGATAGATAGATCCGTCATCCGAAATATCCATTCCAAAGTTGTGATCCGAATCAGCACCACCGATCACTTTCGACCACACTAATTGATTTTCAGTATCAAACTTAAGAAGTGCATAATCCTGCGCATCCTGCGTTAAGCCAGCTACATAGTATGAATTGTTGAACTGTTGCACTCGATATCCATGAGCGAGATAGTTGCTTATGTCTTTTTCGCTCAACTTATTTCCTTGATGGTCAAAAAAGACCATCACACCCTCGCCCTCAGTGAAGAATGTATTGTCTGTGTCGACTGCATAACGATAACCGACCCCGATGAAGCCCTCTGAAGTCCTTATGAGCGCCTCTATTGCATCACTTCCCCCCAGATCAACCGTTCGCTCAATTAAAAGATCCCCTGAATCTTTATCGAGTTTCAGCAAAACGCTATCTTGATCTTTTGATCCTACCACCCAGTATGCTTCACCTGTCTCAATCACCGAATTTCCTAAATTATGCCCAAGGTCACCAAATTCCTTCCGCCATAGCAGTGCACCACTGTTATCAACTTTTATAACCAAGATCTTGGCTCCCAATGGAATAAATCCAGTCTCGCCAACCTGAACAAAGCCTCCATCCGACGTTGCAAGTATGAAGTGTCCATGAGACTCCTCCTGAGAACCTGAGTAATCTTGAAACCAATGTTTAGTCATCTGAGTAGAGGATGTTTCATTTGGATCGGCATTGTCGGATAACGAACTGTCATTCGGTGATGAATTCGTACTTTCCCTGAGTCCCCATTGTTCGGTAGATCCGCCCTGTGATGCGACTAGATCACTAAAATAACCCTCAGCCACTGTTTCACTGCCCTCGGGTGCATTCCAGTTGCCATTTACATCGCCCATCAGAACACCAACAAGATTCTTTACACTATTCTCCGGATCGTTTAAGACCACTCCATCAGAATCCCAACTCACATCGCTTTGAGCCATCTGAAAGCTTTCTGACTCGTTATCCCAGAAATCATAATCCTCCGCAACAAATACCCATCGTCTCGGTTCAGCAGTCCCAAGATTAACCGCCATCTTCAAGATCGCCAACGCATCAGCAGAGGTCACCCGCCCATCCATGTTAATATCCGCCGCAATGTATTGATATGGCGATACCGGCAAGACCTCTAATGGCCCTTCCCCATCAGGATCAGTATTAGGATTTATTCCCACCGCGATCTTAAGCGCTGCCAAGGCATCAGCCGAACTTATAACGCTCCCAGACTCATCAGACGTAATGTCCTTACTCACAGCTAAAGAATTACTGCCAGAATAACTTTGAGAAAAGGTATAACCTCCCAAAGAGTCGGACATCGTAGCCTCTGAAAAACCACTCTCAGCACCATCAGCCAAACCAATCAGACTGACATTTACCGAAGAAAGCAACGCGTGGTTATGCCAGTGATAGGCAATACCTGAAACGGGTTGTGAGCAGTCGACACAACTGTGCTTATCTAACGGATCGGTGCCATCAAGAACTTCCTGAGCATCACTAATCCCATCTCCATCAGAATCACTATCCCGCATAGGCTGTGCCGCTACGTTCTCAATAACAAGTTCAAGCTCAGTATCATTCTCTATCGTGTAGTCTGTAAATTCCGTAGTGACACCATCCACAGTAACCGAAAAATCATATACGCCTTTAAAAACCTGCTCCGCAGCTACCCATCGCCCCTGTTCATCGGGCACCACGTTACTATAACTGGTCATCCATTCATCTCTAACCAACTCAAACCACGGAGACGCCTCATCCTTCACCTCCCAATTAGCGTCAAAAAGGGGACCATTACCCCTCCAGTGACCTCTGTCCCAAAATCCCCACATAGAAAAACCAATCACCGACTTACTTTCAAATGCCGCCTCTAAAAGGTCTCTAAAGATCTGTTTTTGTTGCGCTGGTGTGAGTTGTGAAGAATCATCACGGGTATCAAACTCCGTGATCTCAATATCCAAACCCGTCTCCGCAAGGATATTAATACGCCGTAACATGGAAGCTTTATCTACATTACTCCGGCTCATGTGAGCTTGAACTCCTATGACATCAATCGGCGCTCCCGCCGCTAATAAATCAGCAGTAAAATCTCTATAAGCCCTCGCATTGTTGTCATTCGGGGCATTCAATATGCCATATTCGTTTATTGACAGAGTTGCATCAGGACGAACACCCTTAGCCCTTTTAAAAAAATCTGCAAATGTCTCTGTATTCGATGAATAAAACCCTGCATCCACGAAGACGTCAGCATAATAACTGTTATTCATAGGCTCATTTAGCACATCCCAATCAGTAATAGTGGGTCCAACACCCAAATCACTAAATCGACCAAGAATACCCGAATCCTCGAGGCGATCGGACAATAATTGATAGTAAAAGATCGAGGGATTGATCTGATTTACGCTCGAGCGGAATTGGTCCGGGGTTGGCCATCGATCTCTTGGCCACACAACGGAGTGTCCTTTTACAGTGAATTGCTTTGCCTTCAGCAGGTTCACGACTTTGTCAACTATCTCAGGTCCCCGGTTGTTGTACTGGATCCACTGCATACCATTAGTTGGTATCGCATGATTGAAGTTGTCCCATAGAACCTTTCTGTATCTTTCGGCATCTTGCCATGAAGGTGTATGTGCGGCTAATCCCAGCTCTTCTGTGGCAGGATCCATCAACGCCTGTTTTTCTCGAGTACTCAAAACCTGAAATTCTTCCTCCGAAATCGCTACAAGGTGATCTCGAATTTGTGTTCCAAATCTAAAAGCATGCTTCTTCATTTTAACAGTAATAAGTGCGTCAGGAAGTGGCTGACCCGCTTGGTCTTTTATAACGACTTCAAGTTTTGTCTTACGGTGAGATAAATCTGCCAAAACAGGCAGACAGAAGGATGATGTAAGCGCTGTAAGCCACATTAAAAAAAAGACTTTGCGCGAAGACTCAGTAAATATACGCTCGACGATAATTATAAAACCTGTCAAACCCTGCACTATGTTCCTTAATTGCTTGTTTAAGACCGTCTTAATAAAATTTTGACATTGAAGAGATAAAACTTTACAAAAGGTCCGTTTTATGACCCAAGAAGCTAATTTTGAGTTTGCTAAAGCATATTTTATTATCTTTTATTGTGACTAATTGGAAGATAGCTCATTGAGATGGAAATAGCTATCGATTCAAAGTAACCCAGAGTTATGGCTCATAAAGACCTTAATCATATCTCGCTGGCTTCGTTTATTACTTTGGCTAGATCCTGAATAATTACCGATTCCGAAATGTTCATGCTTTCTGCCAAGGGGCAGAAAGCGATCCAGTGAATAACGATAGTAGAGAAAATTAAAAATCATGCTTTCGTCTAAGCATCTTTATTTTGGAAGTTTATTTGTTACTCAAAAGGCACCTGTTAAGGTCGGTCACCGACCCTAATCTATTGTATTTTTTTAAGCCTAAAAAAGGCGCGGGTGTAATCGTCAATAAAAGTGGGCGAATCCCTAAATTAGGTTGACCAGCGTAAATGTGTTGGATATAAGTAAGACTGAGCAAGGGTAAAGAGAGTTAGAGGAGTGAAATGTAATGAATATGGATCGCAGACAGTTTTTACAAAGCTCTATCGCTCTATCAGCCTTAACTGGTGCCTCCAGTTCTTTGTCAAATCAGAATTGGAAAGCAGGGCCGGTTGAGCATTTAATTCCATCGGCGAATCACTCTCGTATTTCTCTTAAGGCCGTTTTTTCGAGGCAAATTAACGATGCTATGCTTTCGATTGGTGGCAAAAAAATTAATGGCCGTCCGACGGATACTAAAGGCCGTGGTTTTGCTTTCGACGCTAAAGGCTTGAGACCGAACGCTCGCTATGAATTAGCTCTGATGGAGGGCGAGACTAAGTTAACCGATCCTTGGTTTCTGTCTACCATGCCTGATCCTGCCAGCCAACCAGAGCACCTGCGTTTACTGGTATTTACTTGTGCAGGGGGGCATCCTCTGATGAGTGAGGGAGAACACTCCGCCTTTTTGCCTCAGAGTACTCGTCGTCGACTACTTCAGCGCGGATTGTCCTTTAAACCGCATGCGATGATCGCGATTGGTGATCATGTTTACTGGGACCAGAGGACGTGGCTGGAATCTAGTACGCTAGGTATACGAGAGTTTTCAGCGGGACTCTATAATGCCGTGGGTATGCTCGATCGGAGGGCTCCAGCCTATGGTGGCACTAATGAAGAGATTTTAAAAATAGTCGCGGGTGAACAGATTACCCCATTATATGGAACTGCGCTTCGAAGTACCCCAAGCTATTTTATTAACGATGATCATGATTATTTTGAAAACGATGAGGCTACTGATCGATATGTAACACTTCCGCCAGAATCTTATCAGAAGCAGTTTTTCAGCTTCGTCAGGGATCACTACCTACCGGATTTTTTGCCCTCAGCAGACGTGCCTAGCACGTTGAGTGGTACGATGATCGATGGGCATAATCGGCATTTTGGTGCGCTGCGCTGGGGTCGACTGAGTGAGACGCTCATGTATGACTGCGCCGGCTTTTTATCATTA
>MDTC01172081.1_pt1 | contig 17790 bp, 13 predicted proteins | sample 811181 | NCBI WGS metagenome assembly MDTC01 (sample SAMN05326644, study PRJNA326480) | marine metagenome | isolation source: seawater | place: Pacific Ocean: North | collected 2011 | reverse complement strand
TGTAGTACTCTGATGATTACCGGCGCAATGCCTGGTAGATGCGACTAAAGAGATATAATCAATAAAAACATTGCTATCGCCTCGGAGATCTGCAAAGTTCTTATGGCTCTGGGAGCTCAAAAATCATTACTTGAGTTGGAGCTACGATAAAAGCTTTTCAGTTCGGCTTCTACGACAATGCTTCTCGGAAATTTAGAGGCACACAAATTGCGAGTGGCGGAATAGACGGGGCAAAAGAAATGATCGAAAGTATTGAAGCGGACGGTACAGTGAGTCACTTAAACCCGCTACAAAAACTCAACCAAACTAATTGAGATTAAAAGTGGTGTGATGTTTTGGATGTAATAGAGAAATGCTATCGCCAACTTAGCGTGCAAATCCTCGTAAGGGAAGTTAGCGGAGATTTCGGGCCTACCGCCGCAAAATACCTCTTAACTGCCGCAGTGAAGTGGTTAGAAAAAACGGGCTTTGGTGGCACCAACTGGTCAACCATAGAGCTCACTCGTCATATTCCACTTCTAAACCGTGAAATTTTTCAACCTTTTCTCACTCTGGGAAAGTCAGCCTGTGAAGCTCTTTCAAAATTAAGCCAGTTAGACGAACCTTTAAGCTTAATTGCCTCTGGAGGCGTTCGGCAAAGTCTCGATGTAGCACATTACATCCGTTTAGGCGCGAAAATGACGGGTCTGGCACAGCCAACTTTAAGTCCAGCGATAGAGTTTTCATCGGTTGTAATTGAGGGAATCAAAATCGTGAGTGAGCAACTCAGAAAGACTATGTTACTGACAGGAAAGCTTTCTTTAGAAAAACTAATAGAAGTCAATCTTTTGAGTTCACCAAGATTCAAACAACTTTAACGTGACCAAGGAGTATTAATATGTTTGAAGTAATGGAACACATAAAAGCAGAAATTAATGCGGGTGTAGGTTGCATTACGTTAAATCGGCCAAGAGCCCTTAACGCGTTAACTCTTGAGATGGTGCGCCAATTAACCAATCTATTGGTTAATTGGCGAGATGAAACGGAAGTAGAGGCAGTCGTAATTCGTGGTTGCAACAGAACCGGTCCTTTTGGCGATTTCTGTGCAGGAGGAGATATTCGCTTCTTTTATCTTGCAAGTTCTCAAAAAGACGAGTCGTTAAGCGACTTTTTTACTGCCGAATATCGTTTAACATATCTAATTCACACTTACCCTAAGCCTTACATTGCATTTATGGACGGAGTTGTAATGGGGGGAGGTATGGGTCTCTCACAAGGAGCATCTTTTCGAGTAGTTACGGAGCGTACCAGAATGGCTATGCCTGAGACTAACATAGGTTTTTTCCCGGATGTTGGCGCGAGTTTCTTCCTCAATCAATGTGAAAACAACATTGGTAAATATATCGGGATCACTGGACAAGTATTATCTGGTTATGACGCCGTTGCAGTAGGTTTAGCTGATGGTATTCTGATGAGCAGAGACTTGCATGATAATTGGGATTTATTAACAAGTTCCAAACTCTCGAACGTAGGTGATCGGATTAATAAATTTCAGGCACAGTGCATGAGCCCAAAAGAAAACGCCCCAACACCATCATGGTTTGATCGCCATCTAGCATCAACTTTTGGGCAAGAAACTTTAGATAAAGTTTTAGAAAGGCTCGCCGAATTAGATGGAAAGTGGGCAAAAGAGACTCTCCTAAAACTAAAAGAACGCTCCCCGATAATGCTGTATGTCACATTCAAACAACTCATGCTTGGACAAGTTTTGACATTGGCCGAATGTCTCAGGATGGAAAGGGACCTTGCTCAGCATTGCTTTTATTCAACTCATGGCACCCGAGCTGGCAAGAATAATGAAACCTTCGAGGGCATAAGAGCTCTAGTTATCGACAAAGATTTCTCTCCTAATTGGAATCCTACAAACCTAAATGACGTAACCCCTGAGATGATTGAGCCATTCTTTAAAAGCCCTTGGTTACCCTACGAGCATCCTCTCGCTGACCTCAAATGATTGCAAAATTTTAAAGGAAAAATTAACCGAGAAGTGGTTGGATGTATATGAGCCAAAGAAATCACTTTTACGTAAGAAAAGTAATTACATAGAAGCACATGTTAAAACATGAAGTGACCTGAGTAGTGAAAAGTGCAGTTGCAAGAAATTAATGAAATTTGCCCATTTTGTTGGGAAAGCATTTGGCTCTTGGTCGACCCTTCCGACGACCAGACCTACACGGAAGACTGTCACATATGCTGTAGGCCTATCCTTATCAAAACCACAATATCCGATAGCCAAGTCACTTTAATAGTTGCGCAAGAGGATGATGGCTTTTAGTTCTACAGACTATAAAGAAACAACACTTCATTAAAACCGAAACGTACTACTTCTGGCAGAAATGTTTTTGGAAAAACAACGAGTCAATATCGTGTGGTTAAAACGGGACCTTCGCACTCAGGACCATGGTCCGTTGGCCGAAGCAGAAAAGCGTCTAATACCATATATCGTAATATTCATAATAGAACCGAGTTGGCTGCAAAGAAAAGATTTTTCACTCCGCCATTTACAGTTTATTTCCCAATCAATGGCCGCTATGTCGGAAAGACTCGAGTCACGCAACATCAATATTAAAACCCTATATGGAGAAGCACCATTAGTGTTTAAGCATCTCTCTCAAAATTTTCAAATTCAGTATGTGATGAGTCATCAAGAATCAGGGACCTACGAAAGTTGGAGGAGAGACAAAGTTATAGAAAAGTTATTTAAAGAAAGAGAAATCAAATGGCTCCAGTTCCAGTGCAATGGCGTCATTCGCGGCATTCTAGACCGAAAAGGCTGGGATGGACTTTGGTACAAGCATGTTGGGGATGTTTCCCAAAAGAGCGTATATCGTATGCAAGAGTATATCCCATTAACAGACTGTTTTTTACTGCCTAAAAAATTACAAAATTCGCTCCAAGAACATCCTAAACATTTTCAGCCTGCAGGCGAAAAAAATGCATGGAAATACCTCAAATCATTTGCGTCTAAGCGTCACCAAGACTATCTGATGAATATTTCCAAACCCGATCACAGCCGGTTCAGTAACGGAAGAATTTCTCCATATCTGGCATGGGGGAACCTCTCCTCTCGACAGGTTTATCAATTTATAAAAAATCACCCTAACTATTCTAAGCAAAAAAAAATTTTTGACGCATTCCTAACCAGACTGAAATGGCGGTGCCATTTTATCCAAAAATTCGAAATGGAATGTAGTTATGAAGACCGTTGCATAAATCGCGGTTTTGAAAAATTAGAGAAGCCATTAAACGAATATTTCGTAGCCAAATGGAAGGCCGGACATACCGGATATCCCCTTGTTGACGCATGCATGAGAAGCGTAATTCAAAATGGATGGTTGAATTTTCGAATGCGAGCAATGCTAGTTTCATTTCTTTGCCATCACTTGTATCAAGACTGGCGAGTGGGATCGCATTTTCTCGCTCAACAATTTCTAGATTATGAACCAGGTATTCATTTCCCTCAATTCCAAATGCAGGCTGGAGTGACCGGTATTAATACTATTAGGATTTACAACCCGGTAAAACAATCTTTCGAGCATGACCCAAACGGAAGCTTTATTAGGCGTTGGGTACCTGAGTTAACGAATCTTCCAAATCAATACATTCACGAGCCCTGGACCATACCGCCAATTGAGCAAGCTTTTTATAACTTTGAAATTGGCAAAGACTACCCTCCCCCTATTGTAGACATCGCAAAAAGCGGCAAATACGCTCGCAAGGCGATTTGGTCGCACCGTGCACATCCCACAGTTGCATTGGAGAAAAAAAGACTTTTAGAAAAACATGTTCGACCTCAAAATCAGCTCCCATAGCTCTTAAGACAATTCGAATCGAGGGTAACAGTTCTTAAAAAAATACAGCCATATCACACTTAAACTTGACTAAAAAGACTTAATCAGCAGCGTCCTAATTCTAGCTAAAGGTGACACTAGAGCCACACATTGTTTCACTAAGTAAAAGCCTTTTAAGTTTATTTCGTGCTCTCATAAACGGGCACTCTTACAAAGTCGCTCTCAATACCAAATTTTCTAGCCATAGAGGATGTCTGTTCTAAACTATTTTCTCCCGCTATTACTGCGAGCGCAAAAACTCTAGATAAGGGCAATCGTCTAATGTTTTGTACCGACACAAATATTGTCAAATAATGCTTTCCCTCTTTTATCGAGCGAAGATTCAAATTTATGTCGTGAGTATTCTTATCTTGCATCGTAAAAACATAACTTTCGCTGCTAGGTTTAATAACTAATCCATCATTTGTTGCAAAAGTTATTATGAGGTCTCCAAAGTCATAATGTTCTTCGAATGTAAGTGTCACATTTGACGACTGATTCAACTCGGTAAAACCATCATAGTTGTGCGAAAACGAGACCGCTGCACCCGGCTTCAATTGGACATAGGGCTTGTTATTTGATCCTGATTCCAATCCTTCATAGCCATTTACCGAAAACGACATAAAAAATATAATCTTCACAAAAAAATATAATCGAAATTTAACACCAGTAAAAATATGACTCATAAATTATTCACTCACTTTGCTAATCTTAAGATCGAAACAAACATCTCTTCTGCCGTCATACGCATAGATTGCCAACCCATACAAGCCGTTGTCTAAATTAAGACTCAGCTCTTCCGATCCTAAAACTGAACTCTCCGCTTTTCTCTTGGGCAATCCTGATCCAACTATCAAAAAATCTACGTCAACCAAAAAATTTGATTGCTCTGTTTGCGTCACTAAAATTTGGTGTAAGCCAGATTCAAACACCTCAAAGTTTACAAAGATTGTGTTTCCTAGTTTATTAAAGACTCCCGCATCCACAACCGAACAAAATCCACTGATACCCTTGTCATTTACTTCAGCCACCCTATAAATAGGCAAAACAGATGGTATACCACCATCGTTTGTCTCATATTCTCCAAGTGGGCCAAAACCAAAGATATTCTGATTCCTGACCAAGTCACCTATTTCTGAAAATTGTGCGGGTCGTTGAATTTTTAACTCATCAATGAAACTATAAACGCTAGTAAACGACGGCATTGTCCTATAACTTTCAGAAACCAAAACTGAATACAAGGGTGCAAGGCCGAGGCTTATATTGTCAACACCGTCCCCATCAGAGTCATAAAGATCATAGATTATCGACTGGATGGAGGCTTCGTTGTACCAACCACGACTAGATATCTGGTTATCCTCTATATCAATGAAAAATCCATCTTGCTGAGTAATTCCCGAGCTATCTTTATAAAGCGAGTCATCAGTGATAATAGCCGCAATAGCGTTACCCCATCCCTCTCCAAAAGCGACACGAAAATCTAGCTTATCACCACTCCCATGTTCACCCCCAATAGAGTCTGTTCGGGACAAGTTATCCTCAAAATAATGTCCCCACTCATGAATAATGACATGCCTGTCATACTCATCTGTATCACCATTTTCAGCACCAAGGACATAAATTTTATCTGATTGATAGAAAGTTGTTCCGATATCGCCTTCACTAAAATTGCCTGATGCCGAGGTGTTTTTCTCGCTCCAATATATTTCCAAGGTTGGAAATTCAATTGTGCCATCAACTTCAACGAACTTTTGTGAAGCGTCATAAACCGCATCTAATATTGCAAAAGGCGCTGCAGCCCTTGTGTCTGAGTAATGTCCATCAGACCATCCAGACCTGAAGTGAAAATTTCGCTCCAAATGATTTTTGTCTGCAATAAAAAAATCACCATATCCCGCATATACAGATCCCGATTCCGTGTTATCAGCGACCCTCACATCCCAATACTGCTGATTCCGCATTCGGGAGGAAACTCTAATTTGCAATCTCTTATTAGTATCGATCGTTAAACTGTACCTTCCAAGCTCATCAGTTGTTGTAGCGCTAATAACAGTATCTGATTCGTCGAGCGCCTCGACTAAAATACTGCGAGCAGGAGATATTTTAATATTGTCATAATCCAACCCAGCACGGCTCTGATGGAAAGGCACTAAATCAAAAGTCACTTCACCGGAAATTTGAATTTCTTCAGAAACAATCAAAGAAAAATCCTCCACCGTTGTAGCGCCGAGATTATCAGTAACTTCAAGTCGAAAACTCAATTCCCCGTCACTATCAGGAGCGATAAAATTTAATATTTTAGAATCTTTTCCAGAGAGATCTAGAGTGACACCACCAGTTTGTTGCCACGAGTAACTTTCAACCGTGCCATCAAGATCCTCAAAGGTACCAATTATCTCAACCAACTCTCTCGGAGCTACCACGTCAGGGCTCGTAATTTCTAATATCGGTCTCGAATTTGCGTATGCCACTCGGACTCTCTCGATAGTTTGAAGATCTTTGTTATCCGATACGATAACCTCAATTACTATATCAGTTAAAGAGGATAATGCCGGCATCACAAAACTTGCCTCAGGTCCGTCTTGACCACTCAAATCCACAATGTCGCCAGAGATTTGCTGCCAACTGTAAGACTTAATCGAACCGTCTAAATCGGTTGCATCAACAGTAAGTAGGACAGTAGATCCGGGAATCACAACGTAATGTTCAATAAAACTGACCTGTGGAGGTGAGTTTTGATGAAAAACTGAGACCGTATCAGACGCAAAACCACCGAGGTTATCTGATACTTCAATAAAAAATGTAAGTACAGAGGACTCTGGCCTCTCCGGCATATAAAACGATGTAGCTACTGAATCTGGACTGATTAATTGTACAGTGTCGCCCGAAGTCTGTATCCAGGATATGGTATTAATATATCCATCTGGGTCAGTCGCAATAGCTACTAATTCCACTTGGTTCCCTGCTTCCGCAAGTTGATCATTGCCAGCGTTTACCTGAGGGAGTTGATTTTGAGATATCAGGGAGTCTTCCCCCGAACCACCCCCACATGCATTCAAAAACAGGAAAAAATAACACAGTGTGTGCTTACTTACTTTTCTTCTGAAGTAACTTCTTACAATGCTCGCAAATTCTGTACTCATCTTTAAAATATCAATCTGCCGAAGCTTGAGAAGTTATAATAAAACGATAACATTTAAATTATCGGAATAAACGTTAAAATAATGCTATCTCTAAATTTACACAAAGAAGCTGACTCTGCCCAAAAACCCAAGGATATCGCTTGCCCTTGGCTACCATCAACAATAACTAGTCGGTGTCTGGAACGTCAATTGTCTCCTCGCAAAAATCATTTTGGACTTATGCATTCTATATGTACTCCTAACAAAATCTACTCCATTCATTTTAACGTAGGGACGCATAGTTAGTGATATTACATAAACGATTCCACACTAATATTATTACCAAACCAAAAACAAAATGTCCCAAGCTAACTGGTTAGATAAGAAAGCGTGCGTAATTTCAGAGGGATTTCCTGACAAGATGGTGCTTTTGGATTGCGAGACCACCGGCGTAAGTTCTACCCACTGTAAAATTATAGAAATTGGATTACTCGTTATTGAAAATGGCGTGTTAATTGATCGATGGCAATCACTTTGTAACCCGGAAACAACAATCCCTGAAAAGATTCAACGGCTCACCGGTATTAATAAAAGCATGCTCGAGAAAGCCCCCATCTTTTCACAGATCGCTATCACACTGAGGGCCTACTTGAAAGATCGCGTTTTAGTAGCTCATAACATCCGGTTCGACTATGGATTTTTAAAAAATGAATTCGCGCGAGAAAAAATCAAATTTCACGAAAAAACATTGTGCTCTGTAAAATTTAGTCGACTTCTATATCCACAGTTCAAAAGTCACAGCCTTACTTCCATCATAAAACGGTTCAAATTTGAAATTAAGAATCGACACAGAGCTATGGATGATGCGTTTATCATCTACAAATTTTTCTTGAGATCGTCCGAATTGTTTGAGTCGGAGGAAATCGCGGCGATCTGTAACACACTACAACGTAGATCTTCTTTGCCACCATTGTTGGCCCCTAAGGAAATTGAAAAACTACCAAATGGTCCCGGTGTTTACCATTTCTATGGCCAACTTGGCGAGCTCCTCTACGTCGGTAAAAGCGTTCACATAAGAAATCGTGTGATGAGCCATTTCACCCAAGATTACCAAAATCCTAAGGGTATGCGACTTAACGCAAAAATAAGCTCAATTGATTACACAGCAACCCCATCGGACTTCGGCGCGCAACTATTGGAGAATCAACGAATAAAAATGCTGAATCCACTATACAATAGGCGGCTGCGTAAAATAAAACGTCTTTTTTCTATTCGAAAATCGGAAAATCACAGAGGCTTTACTACTTTAAAAATAGAACGCATCGAGCTTAACTATGCTAATTCTGGATCAGGACTCTTCCGCTCACCAAGGCAAGCGAAGAAGAAACTTGAAGAGCTCGCTGATGTTCATCGTTTGTGTCACCAACTTTGCGGGTTAGAGGCTACAAATAACAAACTAAACAATAAGAAGTGCTTTAGAAGTCAGCTTCAAAGATGCTATGGCGCATGCGTAGGGGATGAGTGTCCCAACTCATATAATCAACGAGTTGCATTAGCGCTCGCAAATTACGACATAAAAGTGTGGCCTTGGGAATCCGCTGTTCTCGTTAAAGAATGCGATCCATCAGATCAAGAACATGTTGCCTTTCATCTCATAGATAAATGGTGCTATCTATCGAAAATAACAGATTTACAAGATCTTTTTGAAGCTGGTTTCCAACCCAAAAAGACAAGGGTAGTGCGCGCAAAAGTGCAAGAAAAATCATCGAATGGTGGAGAATATCGCCGTGCTGAGGCATTTGATTTAGACACCTACTTTATTTTGTCCAGATTTATCTGTAATGAGAATAAACTCTCTATTCATAATCTGAAGCTTTTTCCACTAACACCAATTTAAGTGACCTATCCGAACAACCGTTTTATTAAAATCACTCTAATCTCTCTGACAAAATAGCTGTCCCCATGCTCAGAAAGATAATTACATTTGTAATATCCTGTCCCAAACCGGATGATTTTTTTCTACGCCAGCTCTCCATAAATAAGGTCGAAGATCTAGGCTTCTCCGATGACTTAGTCTAAGTATTGTACCAATATTCGATAGCAAAACCGTATAGCCAGCAAGGAAATTTATTCTTCTTAATGAAACGATAGTAAGTAGGAAAAACATATGAACGATTCTCGAGACGCGGCAATTCCTCGAGAGAATCATCAAGAAACTCGGCGGGAGCGTCGGCTAGCGCACACACTGGTCGAGCAACCCACGTCATGTCTACGCCACAATGACTCAGAGCCTCACACATTGATGTCCTGTTGCTAAAACCACTCATCACCATCAGCTTAATCAAAACTTCCTCTCAATTGGCTCTCGCAAAATCAACAAAAAACTCTTCTCTCTTTGTGGTGATTTGAACACCTGCATGCCTCTCTTCCGGAATAGATCACGGTAATCCTAATAGTTTTGGTTGTTCATAAGTGCCATAAGAGAGCTCTAACATATTCACCCCCGAATCCCTCAACCATTCTGCTACTTTCAAACTATCCTAAAAAATTTTCACCTTGGTGAAAATCAGTATTGTTAAAATAACCGAGATTGGATATGCATTGCTCACCTTCGCGCTTATGAAAGTAAATGTATCCAACAAACCTCGAGACTTGGTCACGAGAGCATCGCCAAACTCATCACTACTGAGATTACTGCGCGGACTTAGACACTGTGAGAGCAAATAGCAATGTGCTGCATGCAGTTAGATGCCACCGAATCTGGCTAACTTTGCAGCTACTGCACTTGTAATGAAACCCTTAATAATCTTTATAATCAGAGGTTTTGATAACACCTGAGGCTGACCAAAGTTCTTACTCGCCTAGTTCAGATCACCCGCTGATGGGGCAAATGGCTAAGGATTAAAAATATTTGGTGTCTGCCGGCCTCCATGATTTAATTTAGCCCAAAGTTGAGCACTCATTTTAGTAGCCGCCGTCGCCAAATTTCTTAATGAAATCGCAAAACAATTATCAGGCACGCAATCAATAACACCATTGCTGGGACGTTCTAGACGATCCACATCCATCATTATATGGCCAAAAAATAACAACCCCGCGCCGCCGCCTGACCCCATAGCTCATAAAGTTTCAAAAGAGATTCAGAGGGACTACCATCAAGATTACTAATCCTTCAGTCACTGCAACTGGAGCCTTTGCAATTCGATGCGACATTATTACGCCACATGGTAATTCAAGAGGCTGTTAGGCGTTCATACCTTAGGCTCATCAGGAACGCTACCTCAATCTTCGATTTAACCTCCCTATTGAAGGACATCCGCAGCTGTACGAAAACCAATATGTGAGGTCGCAAGCGTAATATCCTGTCCCTGACGCGCTGATGGTCTGTAACGCCTACAATAATTATCGGCGCACAAAAATGATCCACCCTTAATCGTCTTAAGGCTGACACCAGGCTGTCTCGGATCATATCCAGTTTCCCTAAAGGGCATTTGACGGTCGAAGTGATACGCGCTCTCGGTCAACTCCCAAATATTTCCTGCTGTATCATAAAGCCCGTATCCATTGGGTTCGTAACAACCAACAGGCGAGATTCCCGCATAACCATCACTGCCGTCATTAGTGAAAGGAAATTGTCCTTGCCATGTGTTCGCCCGAGCAACCGCCTCATCAGGAGGTTGGTTTCCCCACGTGAATTTTGCTCCATCCAAGCCACCACGAGCGGCATATTCCCATTCAATTTCAGTGGGTAAACGACGTCCTACCCAATCGGCATAAGCCACAGCATCGGAATAGGTCACTTGTACCACAGGAAAGTTATCCATGCCCTCAACAGAACTATTGGGACCTTGAGGATTACGCCAATTCGCTCCAGCAACAAAACGCCACCAATCTCCATCGGTTGTGGCATCAATCTTTGTGGGTGGCACGAATACGACTGAGCCCGGGACGCGAAGCTCCGCAGGCAATGCAGGAAATTCTCTCTCGGACAAGCCCTTTTCAGCATCCGTTACATATCCGGTTGCTTCTACAAACCTCCTAAACTGGCGGTTGGTAACTTCTGTCGTATCAATCTCAAAAGCTGATACCACTTCACGACTTACCGGTCTCTCGTCCGGATAGAATCGATCGTCACCATACTGAAACTCTCCATGTGCTATTTTAATAGAACGATTAATTTTTTTAGCGTCTAAACAACTTGAGTTGGAGAAGACAGCACGCTTTTCCCCTGAACAACTCTGTAATTGTATGACGGTTAGACACAAAAGCAACACAAGCATGGTATTCTTTGTGTAAAATCCAAGCAAAAAACATATGTTACTCATTAATTAACAACACCCCCTGTGTTGGTTATAAGGTTAGGCGCGGAAGCGACCAGTTTTCGACTGTATTCGTGCTCGCAATGCAAGAGAACATCCTCAGCAGTACCCTTCTCTACAATTTTACCATCTTTCATTACTGCAACGTTATGCGCAAAAGATGGAATTAATGATAGATCATGGGTAATAAATAAATAGGAAATACCATATTCCTCCTGCAACTCGCGAAGCAAAGCCAACACCTCGGAACGAAGAGCAACATCGAGCGCGCTTGTAGGTTCATCACAAATTATGAGTTTGGGCTTCACTGCAAGCGCTCTAGCAATAGCTATTCTCTGACGTTGACCACCTGAGAACTCGTGCGGATACCTAGTCAGGTATTCCTCCGGCAACCCTACGCGATCTAAGATTTCGCATAAATATCTATCCCGAATTTTTTTTGGAATCTCATAAGTTAAAGCCCGCATGCCCTCTTTGATAATATTGCCCACTGTCATACGCGGGTTCATGGACGAATAAGGATCCTGAAAGATTATCTGTATTTTTCTCCTAAAACGTCGATACTCTTGGTTCGGCAGAGTGTGAATCACTAAATTTTCGTAACTTATTTGTCCTTTTGTCATCGGACAGAGTCGAAGGATAGCCCTACCTGTCGTTGTTTTCCCACATCCTGACTCTCCAACCAAAGCTAATGTTTCACCCTGATTAATTTCAAAACTAATCCCATCCACGGCCTTTGTGTACCCAAAGACATGTTGAAAAATTCCACGTCGCTGAGGAAACCAAACATGTAAATTATTAACCCGTAACAAAGATGTTCTTGTATTTTTTGGTAGGAATTTTCCTTCATTCGGCAGACAGTTAAGCAACTTTTGGCTGTAGGGATGTGATGCCGCACTAAAAAAATCGCTACATGCAGAAATTTCAACTAATTTTCCGTCATGCATGACTGCGACTCGATCAGCAAAATCTGCCACCACATTTAAGTCATGTGTGATAAAAAGAATGGAAAGGTCTCGCTCAGATTTCAACATCAAGAGAAGCTCTAAAATCTGTTTTTGTACTGTTACATCAAGTGCAGTTGTCGGCTCATCAGCGATCAGTACTGTTGGATTAGATGCAAGCGCAATAGCAATCATAACTCGTTGTATTTGTCCACCAGACAACTGATGCGGGTACCACTTCACTCTACTTTCTGCATCCGGTAGCCCTACTTCAAGGAGCAAATCTACCACCTCAGATTGCGCCTCTTCGGAGGATAGTTCTCTATGCAGTCTCAATGCCTCGAATATCTGGTGCCCGATAGTTTGAACCGGATTCAAAGACGTTTGAGGCTCTTGAAAAATCATGGACACGCGTCGGCCACGAATGTCATTCATTTGCTTTTCAGTCAAACCGAAGAGATTTGTTGCCTCTAATACGACATTACCCCCTGTCACGACAAGGGAGTTCGGTAAGAGACGCACAATAGATAAAGCTGTAATAGACTTTCCAGATCCTGACTCACCCACCAGTGCAAGCACTGCTCCAGAATTTAGAACAAAAGATATTCCATCCACAAGAGTTTTTTCGACATCTTTGCTGCCTACTTTTAATTTATTTACTTTTAAGATTGGCTTTGTCAAAGGTCAAGCCTCATTCTTCGGGACCCTCTTGGATCAAAAGCATCACGAACCTTGTCGGAGAACAAGTTCGCAGACAACACCAATATAAACATAAAAACAAAGGCCGAGAGTATTGACCACCACACAGCGGGATCTCGTGACAATTCCTGTCTGGCAGAATTTATCATGTTGCCCCAACTGTTCATTGAGGCGTCCACACCAACTCCAATGTATGCCAGAACCGATTCAGCAAGAACGAAGCCGCTAAAATTTAAAACCGTTGAAATGATTACTAAATGCATTACATTTGGCAAAATATGTCGAGCAATTACACCCGCATGGCTTACTCCAAATACACGAGCAGCACTCACATAATCCAATTGACTTACCTTCAGCGTCTCTGCACGTAACAAACGGCACAAGCCCGTCCAGCTAGTCAACCCAAAAATTGCACAGAGCGCTAAAAATTTAAAGTCGGCACGGTATATAAGTAAATTAAACTGATCTGAATGATTTTCGATGTATACATCTATCACCAGAACCGCAGCAGCAATTAACAAGATATCTGGTATCGAACTCAGCGTTGTGTACAAATATTGAATTGCATCATCGATTTTTCCTTTAAAGTACCCGGCCGAGATTCCGAATCCAATGGCAAAAGGTACCGCAAATAAAGCGGCTAAAGTCCCAAGTAGGATACCGGTACGAATGGACTTAATAGCTTGATAGAGCACATCTGCGCCCACTTTATTAGTGCCCAAAATATGATAGTAAGCTCCTAACTCCAACATCCAAATCCAACCCGTCACAATAATTCCAAGCAGAAAACAGGCTGAATTTACAGGTAGGAAGGTCTCAGAGAAATACGTTCGTCGAACTAGCAGGAGGCTGCCAATCAAAATAATACTTAACACAGCGCCCTTTGACAGCGCGAACAATGATCTACTTATAATATCTCCGATTCGCTCAGAATCACCCCTCAAGTGACTTCCACCATGCGTTAGCCTTGGGTAATCCCTGTATAATTGCCCTGAATCAGAGAACATATTCTCCTTTGAATACGAATACATCGCAAAAGGCGCCGAATAGGTTCTCTCTTCTTTGCCGAGTGTGCCTACATGTAATAGGTCGAGGACGCTGAGCACTTCATTACTGTAAAAAACCTCAGAACTTTCCGAGGTTGCAGGCAATGGTTTCTGGAAATGGAGCGAGTCCAGTAAGGCGATAAAAATATAGAAACATAAAATAATGAAGGTACAACAACCAATTCTACTCCCAAATACCTCCCTCCAATTAGCCCGCGTTTCAGGGCTAGGCTTGAGATATGTAAACATAGCTACAAGTCCTAGCACGAGTAGAAAAATAAAAACGTCACTCCATAAAATGATTGGTTTTATCAAGTGAGCCTCACTCTAGGATCAGCGATGGTGTAAGAGATATCTGTAAGTAGTAATCCCAAGATGTAAAGCACTGAGCTCAAAAATACCATAGACCTTACGATAGAGAAATCCTGTGCCCTTATACCATCGATTGTAAAACTACCTAGCCCAGGAATCCCAAAGAAAGATTCAGTCACTAAACTTCCCAAAAATAACGTGGGTATTACCACGACGATACCGGTCAAAATCGGAATTAAACCATTTGGAAATAAGTGGACGAATAAAATTGCTAATTCAGAAACACCTTTAGCCCGAGCAGTGCGAATGTAATCTTTATTTGCTTCCTCAAGAAATATAATCCGATACACTCTAACACCGCCACCAAACCCGGAAATTACACCAATTATGATAGGTAAAATAAGGAACTTTATAGCACTTATATCCGCGATAAATCCTGAGACAGGCACCAAGCTCCATAGCTTACCAAAAAGAAACTGACCACCAATTATGTAAAACATAGAGGAAATAGAGAACATTGCCACGCAAAGAACCATCGCGGACAATTCGAATAAGCTTGCACGAAACATAACGACGATCAGAGAAACAAAGATTGAGACCGCTAACCCCACCACAAATACTGGAAGCGCAACCGCCAAACTTGGCCACATCCGTTTCTTAATCTCGTCGAGAATGACTCGCCCTTCGTCAGTTTTGCCAAAATCAAAAATAAATAACCTGACTGATTTTTCATAAAAAATCGTCTCAGTGACTTTATCGAACCCACTCTTCTCATCGTTTAAAAATAGTGGCATGTCATACCCGCGAGCTTTTTTCCACTCATGAACAGCCTCTGGCGAGATATGCTTGATACCGAGCTGCGCCTGCGCCATTTGATCTGGGGAATTGATCATGAAGAATAACGCAAAGGTAAAGAAATTCACTCCGATGAGTATTGGTAGTGCATAAACACTTCTTCTAAAAATATAAGACCACATAATTAAATAATTTTCTGTGTTTGCCGTCGCCTATATGCGAGATAACCGGGAAAAAAAATTAAGAAGCAGAAAGTTAAAAAAAGCCATAACGGCCACACCACTGGTTTATTCCAATCACCACGGCGATTTTCCCGAAGCTTTATATCAATATCCTGATATTTCAAGGTTACCTGTGACATCCCGTGTGGCTTGAAGTTTTTCACCCAAGCATTGTTCAGGGTAAAGGTCCTTGGGTGAAAACTTGACGCCCACGGCCGATCTTTCCGATAGATCTTTAACATTTTCTCTATAATTAGCAAACGCTCAGGCGAATTTGGCATTACTTTCATATCATCAAATAATTCATTAAATCTTTGATTATTGTAATTGGTAGAGTTCACTCCTGAGCCACCGCTTCCAGTTCTACTGTTGGGTCCGTAAAGTAGAAACAAGAAGTTTTCAGGATCAGGATAATCCGCAAACCAACCCCAGAAAAATATTTGTGCTTTGGCACTCTCCATCTTATCCTGAAAACGATTATAATCTGTTGCTCGTATATTAAGCTGAATACCTAACTTGTTGAACTGCTTTATAAACCAGCTCTGCCGCGCTGCGTCGCCGCTGCTTGTAGTTGTGTCCAAATTAAGTACTAGGGGTTTTCCAGTAACCCGATCCCTGCCCCCAGGGTAGCCAGCCTCACTCAATAACCGAGCCGCTATTTCAATCGGTTTCCTAACGGGTTTACCATCTACCCAATCAAAAACTTCTTCATCTAGGCCCCGCTCTCCCTCCTGATATCCGAAAATTCCGGGTGGCAGTGGGCTCATCGCTATCTCACCGCGACCATTGCGAAAAATAGAAATTTGTTCTTGTTCATCATAAGCGATTGCAATCGCATTTCTCAATTTCCGTTGCTGCTCCGAGTATCCCCCGACCACAGGATCAAGCATATTAAACCCCATATAATAAGTGGCCGGTTCTACTGTCATGTTGAGACTGATCCCTTTTCCGCGCATTTCATCACTCAGCGCTATTCCATCAACGCTTACATCCACCGCTTGGTCGAAGCTGTCGCTACCAACACCGGATCGATCGTAGTACCCTTGCAAAAATTTTGTCCATATCGGTATTGCCTCTTTTTCGAGGCGAAAGATAATTTTGTCCAAAAAAGGTAACGGTTTACCGGCATCCGCCAATAATCCCAGTGATTCGTCCTCTATTTCACCCTCAGAAGGATAAAAAGTTACGCCAAAATTTGGATTTTTCTCAAGAACAATCTCGCTACTTGCGTCATGTTTAGTCATCATAAATGCACCGGTTCCAGCAGGATGAAAAGCAAGGCTAATGTTTTTTTCCTGTTGCCCTGGAAGATTATAAAATCGATCTAACTCCATTGGGATAGGCGCAAAAAAATGAAACGCCAACCAATATTTGAATTGCGGATATTTTTTATGTAACGTTATTTGGAATGTATATCGATCGATCTCTCTAACACCGGCGAGGGGGAAAGTATCCAAATTTAGCCAACCTGTAGGATTGTCCCGACGGGCTTGCACAATTTCCCTCCGCAAATCTTTCATGCCAACGAGATAACTAGACACAATGTCCCAAATGGGAAATTGTAGCCTCGGATCCGCCATACGTTTTATTTGATAAATGTAGTCGTTAGCAACCAGCTCTTTGGTACCGACATGCTTGAAGTCAGCTAAGATTCTAAATTTTCTGGCTGAGGATTCATTGGAAAAAGAATAGTAGGGCTCATCACGATCGTTCATAGCAAATGCGGGATGCGGTTGATATTGGATCCCTTTTTTCAGCTGAAATGTATACCGAGAATATGTCACATACTCTGACTTTTCTGACACGATTGTTCCATCTTCACTAAGGTACTCAAGATTAGGCAAATCTCGCAGAGTCAGTGGCTTTAATTGGTAAGGACGCTTTAAATAGTGGTACTCAAGCGGAGGCTCATAAATTTGATCGATCAAAGTTGCCTCATCGAGATTATATGTACGGACAGGATCTAAATTTTTGGGTGGGGAGGTAAATACAGAATACATTACCCGAATATGCTCTTTTTCAGGTGCATGGGGATTATTCCAATTACCATTCTTATCAGCACATCCTACTGCAAACACGATTAAACAGAAAGCAACTAAACCAACTCTTGAGGACACTTAAACACTCATTATATTAATGCAATACCAAAATTAAGCGGCTTCTAGAGTATCATCCAATGGATGGAAAGTCGCCAAATACATTGCAGCATTACAATCTTAAATGAATCAAAGTACTTTGATAATTGTCCAAAAATACTAAAAAAATACATGCGTTTTACTTTGTCCACGTCATCAAAGTTCGCAAATCCAGCAGAGCATATGATTGATCTTTTCTACAGATATAACTACACTACAAGTGGTCTATTTTGTTGAGTATTGCCGTAATTAATATAGGGAATTTCGGCTACAGTTTTAATACCGAGAACTAGAAATGCTACCACAGGGAGAACTAATGATTAGGTCA
>MDTC01058731.1_pt1 | contig 17790 bp, 23 predicted proteins | sample 811181 | NCBI WGS metagenome assembly MDTC01 (sample SAMN05326644, study PRJNA326480) | marine metagenome | isolation source: seawater | place: Pacific Ocean: North | collected 2011 | reverse complement strand
CTTTGATAAATAGTAATATCTTTAAATAAAGATTCTAAAGAAGATATACAAACATTTAATTCATTTGGTCCTAAAATATCATATAATTTATATTTTTGTGAAGCATTAATAGTTTTTTTAATAATTTCTTTATGTAATATAAATTTCTTATTAAAAATTTCTGCAGAATTTATTTTTTGATTATTCATATATATAAACAAATATATATCTCTTCAACTTTATATCTTATTAATATTAAAATTGATTTTAAAAAATATTGATATTATTAAGTATAATGGGTATACCTAGTTATTTTGTTCATATAGTTAAAAATTATCCTAATATTATAAAACAATATAAACCAAATACTATTGCAATACATAATTTATATATTGATAGTAATAGTATTATATATGATGCTATCCAAAATGTAGTATATAAAAAAAATGATGATAACTATGAAAATAAAATTATTAAATGGACATGTGATAGATTATTATACTATATTAATAATATATCACCATTAGATAAAGTATTTATTGCTTTTGATGGAGTATCACCAATTGCAAAATTAGAACAACAACGTAATCGTAGATATAAAACCTGGTATACTAATGACTTTTTAAATAAAAATGATTCAGAAAAAGCTGAAATATGGGATACAACAGCGATTACTCCAGGTAGTCAATTTATGAAATTATTAAGTAAAAAAATACATGATAATATTAAGATAGATAAATTAAATATAATTATTTCTACTAGCAATAATCCTGGTGAAGGAGAACATAAAATTTTTGATTATTTAAGAAATAATGAAGAATATCATAGTCAAACAAATACTGTAGTATATGGTTTAGATGCGGATCTTATAATGTTAAGTCTTATTCATCTTAAAATAACACCAAATATTTATTTATTTAGAGAAACTCCTCATTTTATAAATTCTATTAATAGTTCATTACAACCAAATTCACTTTATATGTTAGATATATATGAATTAAATGAAAAATTAAATATTGAAATGCATAATATTCAAGATAAAATCTGTACTTTAGATTATATATTTATATGTTTCTTACTTGGAAATGATTTTATGCCACATTTTCCATCACTTAATATTAGAACCAATGGAATTAACTATATTTTAAACTCTTATAATAAACTTTTTAGTAATAATAAAGATAAACTTATAAATAATAATAAAATCAATTGGAAAAATCTTAAAAAATTAATAATTGATTTATCACTTACAGAAGAATCAGATGCAATGGCTGAAATGAAATCTAGAAATAAATTAGAAAAAAATCTTAAACTTAAATACCCTGATATTAATACAATGGAATCATTAATGTCAATGCCATTATTAGATAGAAAAATAGAAAAATATATTAATATAGGAGACGAAGGTTGGCAGTATAGATATTATAAAGAATTATTTGGAATAGAGATTACTGACAGTCGTCGCCAAGAAATTTGCTTAAATTATTTAGAAGGATTAGAATGGAACTTTAAATATTATATTAATGGATGTCCAGATTGGAATTGGTATTATAAATATCATTATCCACCATTACTATGCGACCTAGTAAAATATATTCCAGAATTTGATACTACATTTATTGCTAATAATAGTAATAAAGCAATTGACCCTCTTGTACAACTTGCATATGTACTTCCTAGAAATAGTTTACATTTATTACCTGAAAAAATTTATTTAAAACTTATAAATAACTATGATAACTTATATAAATTAGATAATAATATTACATATGCATTTTGTAGATACTTATGGGAAGGCCATGTTAATTTACCAAATATTGATATTAAAATATTAGAAAAAATATGTTTAGAATAACTAATTTAAAATTATAATATTATTTATATTATAATGGAAACCCAGATTTATACTTCATTAAATATTAAGCAGTTTAAAGAAATTTTACAAATTATAGATGATCCTAATGATAAAAATAATAAAGCCATTATTTTAAAATTTGGCGCAACATGGTGTAAACCATGTCAAAATATTAAAGAACAGGTTCATAATTATTTTAAACATTTACCAAATAGTGTACTATGTTTTGATTTAGATATTGATGATGAGGATATAGGTGAACTATATTTAGCTTATAAACAAAAACAAATGATAAGAAGTGTTCCTACTATTTTTTCATATGTTAGTAATCCAGAAAGGGATTCTACACATTGGTTTGCTCCTGATTTTAGTGTAAATAGCGCAAACCCAAGTGATATTGAAAAATTTTTTATTAAAACTAATACATTATTATAAATAATAAATATATCTACTTATTATTTATATATGACAAGTGAAATCGATTTAGATATTTATAATTATGATCTAAATGATATATTAAAATTATTTAATCTTCCACAAGATTATAATGAAGATGATCTCAAAAAAGCAAAATTACATGTTCTTAAAACTCATCCAGATAAATCTGGATTAGATAAGAAATACTTTATATTTTATGCAAATGCATATAAAATAATTAAAAATATTTATTATCATACAAATAAAAATACTACATATTTAAACAAAAATAATGCTAAAATTGAATATTTAGCAAATGAAGATGAAATTGGAAAAAGAGAATTATTAAAATCAATTCAAGAAAAAAAATCAAATAATTTTAATAAATGGTTTAATGAAGCATTTGAAAAGTTAAATATTAATACAAATGAAAATGTAAATGGTTATGGGGAATGGTTTAAATCAAATGATGATATTGAATCTGAAACTATTGGTTCTATAAAAGATTTACACAACAGAATAAATGAAAAAAAAAGCAAATTATCAGAACTATCTATTAGAAATGAAATTAATGATTATTATTCATTTAATCATGGAAGCAATTTAGATAATGATCAACCAGAATGTTATGAATCCGGATTATTTAGTAAGTTACCTTTTGATGATTTAAAAAAAGCACATACTGAAACAGTTATCCCTGTACACGACAATGATTATAAAAATAAAATGAAATTTAATAATATAAGCGAATTAACTAATTACAGAAATAATCAAATAATTAAACCATTATCTGAAAAAGAAGCAAATGATTATTTAGATAATAATAAATATAATATAGAACAAAAATCACTTAAATTAGCATATAAACTAACACGACAAACTGAAGAAAATAAAATCCAAAATAATAAAATGTGGAATATGATTCGATCTATTAAATAAATTCAATTATAATAAAGTATAATATATTATATATATGGAAGTTATTAAAATTATAACAATTTTTATTATATTTATTGCTTTATCAAGTATTTATAAAAGTATTAAATTAGATGAATCAAATAATAATAATGCATATTATCATGCAATGATTGAAAAATATTTACTTAATAAAAATAATTTAGGAAGTGCTCATAAGCCTATATTATGGGTTTTTTTACATAATAGTTCTACTACAATCCCTGAAGTTAATAGTAGATTTTGGCTTAATTTTGAATCTAGAGCTACTACAAATTTTAATCAACCTTATCAAAAATTAACTATTCAATCTATTATTAATAAATGTGGTGATGATTTTAATATTTGTTTAATAGACGATAGAGCATTTAAAATATTACTACCTGAATGGAAAGTTGATTTATCTAGTACTGCTTTACCAATCCAATCCCATTTAAGATTAATAGCTATAGCTACATTATTAAATATTTATGGTGGATTAATTATTCCATCATCATTCATTTGTTATAAATCTTTACGACCTATATATGAAAATATAGATATAACAAATAAAATAGTTGTTGGTAATTTTAATAATTTAACATCGAATGAATTATTAAATACCACTACTATCGCGTCACCTATTATGATGGGATGTAAAGCAGGTTGTCCTACAATGTATAAATTTATAGAATATCTATCTAAATTAAATTCAAATGATTTTACTGCACAAATGGATTTTAAAGGAGATATTAATGTTTATTTAGAAAATTTAATTAATACAAATGAAGCATTATCTATAAGTGGTTGTTTATTAGGTGTACAAAAAATAAATGGCGATTTAATATATATTGAAGAATTAGTAGGAAATCAATTTATAGATATAGATCCAAACGCGTATGGCTTATATATTCCTTGGGATCAGTTAATTAATAGAATTAGTTTACAATGGTTTGTTAGATTAAGTCCAGAACAAGTTCTTAAAAGTAATACTATGATTGGTAAATATATACTAGCTAATTATTAATATAAAATTTATATATTATATCATAATCCGATTTTTGGTATATAATATTTGATTGATATTTAATATTATTTATTTTAGCAATCTGTCTTAATACTGTTAAAAATGTTTTATTTGTTAAATTTCTAGTTACATAATATTGTTTAGATTTAAAGTAATATGGTTTGATTTTTTCCATAAAAGGTTCTAATAAATTATGATATTCTGCTTTTTTATATGATATCTTATCTATAACATATACATCATTATTTTTACATGATATACTTTCTAATAAATCTATTAATATATCTTTCGGTACTGTTTCTTTAAATATTTGAGAAGACATATTTTTACGAGAGATATTTTTTTTAAATAAAAATTAAAAATTTTTCAAAATATTTATTAAATTATTTGTTAATAATGCCAATTCTAATTGTTCTTCGTGAATATTATAAAAAATTATTATATATTTACATATCAATTTAATAATTTTATATTTATTTTCTTCATCAATCAAAGATGTAATTTTTATATATATAAAAAAATTATCTAATATATCTATTACTGAATATCCTCGGTCATATATTTCATATATAATTTTTAATGCATTATTTAAATCTTGTTCTTTGCTAAATTTTAAAAAACTTTCAAAATCATTAAACGAGATATTACTACATGTATTAATTGCAATATTATAATCTATTTTTTTATTTAATAATTTAAATTTCTCTAAATAACTAATAATAGTACGAACTGAATTATTTGCTATAGATAATATAAAATTTATAGCTTGTTCTGTAATATCTATTCGTTCTTCAGTAATAATTTTATTAATAATATTTTTAAGATATATATTTGGCAATGGTTTTAATTTAACCATACTAACTCTTGATTGAAAACTATCAATCACTTTTTGAGTATTAGAACAGGATGATAAAAAATTAACATTATTACTATATTTATCCATACAATTTCTAAATACTTGCTGACTTTGTTCATTTATATTATCAATATCATCTAATACAATTATTTTTTTTTTACCTGGTATATTTGACATTGTTTGACAAAAAATTTTTACTTCACTTCTATAATATGATATTCCTTGATCTTTTAAAGAATTAATTATAAGTATATTATTACTATTATAACTATCGCCATAATATTTTTTAATTAAACAATCTATTATTGTTGACTTACCACTCCCTGCATTACCAACAAGCAATATATTTAACATATCAATTTCTATTAATGTATTTAATAAAGTTAGTATATTCTCATCGATTTCAAACTCTTCCAAAGTTTTAGGTTTATATTTATATATAAATGGTTGATCCATAATTTAATATGTATAAATAACTATTTAAGTTTATGTATTAATAATATACTATGAATTTTAATAAACAATCTACTTATGATAATTATTATAGTATATTAGGATTACAACCTAATTCCTCATTAGAAGAAATTAAAAAAGCATATAGAAAACTATCTCTCGATTTACATCCTGATAGAAATAGTAATGATCCAAATAAAGCGGAAAAATACAAACAAATAACTGCAGCATATACTATATTAAGTAATTCTAAAGATAAACATGATAATAATTTACAACAATGTGACTCTGATAATATTATTAATATATTAAATAAGCTTAAACAAAGTCATATTTTTCAAGAAGTTTTTTCTAATATAGGCACTAGATCTTTAGAAAATATTAATAATTTTGAAAATAATACTAAACCAAAAACTATAAATAAAATTGTAACTATTTCATTATCAGATGCATTTAAAGGTATCCAAATGCCTATATTAATACACCGATGGTTAATTGAAGACAATATTAAAATAGAACAAGAAGAAACTATTTATATTGACATACCTTGTGGGATTGATGACAATGAAATTATTACACTGGAAGGGAAAGGTAATAGATTAAATAATTTTAATAAAGGTGATATAGAAATTAAAATTAGAATAAATAATAATACTGATTTTGAAAGAAAGGGTTTAGATATAATATATAAAAAATCTATAACATTAAAACAAGCTTTATGTGGTTTTTTTTTTGATTTAATACATATTAATGGAAAATCTTATACAATAACTAATAGTATTGGAAATATTATACATGATAATTATAAGAAAGAGTTATCTGGTTTAGGTTTCCAACGTAATACAAGTAAGGGTAACTTATACATTATATTTAATATCATTTATCCTAATAACTTAGCTATAGATCAAATTAAAAAATTAGAAAACATTTTATAAAATATTTTATTGCATTATTAAAGTAATACTACTATTTGCAGAAACAGCATTATCTATTATTTTAATTACCTGTGCATGATCTATACATGGAATTTTATTTATAAATAATATGATATCACCTTTTCTTATTCCATTTTTATAACATATTTTATCCTTATTAATTTTACCAACTTTTACTCCTGGAATACGTGTAATACCATTTTGAAAATTATTTTCTAATGTTATTCCAGCTTCACTATTTAAAAAAAAATTTATTCTAATAGTTCTTTGTATATTTTCCAATTCAATAATATTATTTCCTAATATCATATCAAATTCTATATCTTTTCTTATCATATTTATTGGTGTTTTACATACTGGACAAGAAGTTCCACCTTTTTTACACCAATCAATTAAACAAGAATAACAAAAATGATGTGTACATGATCCAATTGCACTTATTTTAATATTATCATAACAAATTGGACAGTCCATAATATAATAATTAATTATATATAATTAATATTAAATAATATAATAATATTATTTACATATTTTAAACTTATAAATTATTTAAAAATGATAATATACCATCCTTATTTCTTTCACCATTAAATTCTTTTTCTTTCTCTCCTCCATTTAAAAGTAATATTGTTGGAAATCCACTTATTTTATGTTTTTTACATAAATCTGGTCCATCTAATTCATTCATTTCTACACATCTCATTTTAATATTTGTTTTATTAGCTTTTTCAGCTTGTTTCCATTCAGGCATTAATTTAACACAATGTGGGCATTTTTGCATATGAACTAATACTAATTCTCTTCCATTAGTTAACCCTTCTTTATTTTTAGTTGTCCCGATATAGGTAGAAAATCCTAAAATTCCCAGTAAAAGAATACCTAAAAATACAACTTTCATATTTAAACAATTACTTTTTTTAACCATTATTATATTATAATATAATATAATAATATTAATTGTTAACAATTATTAAAATATATAAAGAAGCAATTATGTATATATTTATATGAGTACAATACAGAGGTTAAATAAAGAACTTATCGATTTAAAAAATAATCCGCCAACTAATTGCTCAGCTGGTATTGTTGATGATGATATTTTTACATGGCAAGCTACTATTATAGGTCCAGCTGATAGTCCATATCAAGATGGGGTATTTAATCTTAAAATAGAATTTCCACAAGATTATCCTTTTAAACCACCAAAAATTATGTTTATTACAAAAATATATCATTGTAATATAAATGAAAGTGGAATGATTTGTCTTGATATATTAAAAGACCAATGGAGTCCAGCACTTACAATTAGTAAAGTATTACTAAGTATTTGTTCTTTAATGGATGATCCTAATCCTAATGATCCCTTAAATATTGATGCTGCTCAATTATATAATCAAAATAAAAATATGTTTATTAAAACTGCTCAAGATTATACATTAAAATATGCAAATTAATTTATGCATTTATAAATTTAGTTGCAATATCTGCTGAAACTAGATATATTGAATTTTCAGTACAAATAATATAACATTCAGATAATTTATAAATTGTACTAATAGGACTTGTATATTCTTCTGCATTCTTAACTAAAAGTTTTTCCTCTGTATCTTTTTTAACACCAATTAATACTTCTTTCTTTAATGAATCAGTCCAATAATCTAACATAATTGGTTTATCTTCTACAATTGCTAATTTAGCTAATTTACCCCACAATTCTGAGGGAGGTAATTTATAGGACTCTTTATCGGCCATTTAATTAAAGAATAATTAAGGCTTTAAATACTTATTATTTTAATTTATTAGTTATTAGTGAATAAATTAAAATATCATATTATCTATAATATGAATAAATTTAGTATTCAAAATAATGATTCTTATTATAATTCAATTCAAGAAAATTATTTTACCATTTTTAATAACTATTCTAATATAATTATTGAATATCTTAAATATTGTCATGATAATATTTATTTCCAACATCAACAATACAAAAAATATATTATAAAACAAGGTATAACATGTGTTACCCATGTTTTTAATTTTTTACTTTTATATACAAAAAATTTAGAATTAACTATTAATAACTGTCAAAAAGCATATATTTACTATATTGAATTTATTGGTCAAATAAGTGAAGATAATCATAGTTTTCTACAATTAAATTCTAAAGATGCAATGTTGTTTGTTTATAAAAAAACTATTTTTGATATAAATTATGATATATATAAAAATACTAATATTTATAATAGCAAATTAGATACTATTGATTTATTTATAAATATATATCAAATAATTATTAATAAGATTATTTCATCACATTCTTTAATTGAATCTATTAAAATTATTAATATTGATGTTAACAAAAGTATCCAAAGAATAAATAAAATTTATAATGACTATCAAGATGATAAATTTTTAAAAGAAATTATTAAATTTTTAAATTTACAAGAAGATGAAAATATTATTGATGTATTAGACATATATATTAGAAAATATAAGAAAAATTATACTAATTTAAAACATTTAACTTAATTTATTGTTATAATTTTTTTCTTTACTTTTTTATTTTTAACTGTATCTTTTATTGGTTGTTCTGTATTACTAACATATATTTCACTATACTCTTCTTGTAATATTTTTTTTATTTTTTCATAAACTTCAAATAATACATCTTCATAGCATTTTCCTACTATTAAAACACTTCCTGTTCTAAAAATCATAAATGATAATTTATATGTTACTTCATTTTTTTCAATATACATATGACATTGAATTCCTGGATATTGACATGCATCAAATACACTATCTACATTATATTTAGTTTTTAATATTTCTAGTAATTTATCCCGATTTATATAAAATCCACAATTAAAATTAGAATTAATTAATACTGTTTCTGCATCTTTAATACTACAAGCCTCTATCTTTTCATCTAAATTATTATTTAATATATTAACTAATAAATCTAATGTTTTTTGTAATAGTTTATCTTCTCTAATCCCTGGAATTTCTAATTTACCTGTATTAAATACTTTAATATGTACCTCTTTAAAACTATTATTATCTTGTAATCTTAATATTAATACAAAACAATTATAAAATGCACTTCTTTTTTTACATCTATGACTCGTTATATCTTTATGACTTAGACCAATACTTATTTTTCTTATATCTTTAAATTTAATTCTTCCATTTGGATTTATAATACGATTTATTATATACATATCTATATTTTTTTCATTTTCTAATATCTTAATAGTATCATCTACTTCTTCTTGACATGTAAAATTAAATTTCATTTGTTTTTTAACAACTCCTTCACATTGTTTATGGTAAGGCATTACATTTATTTTCCAAAATAAATTATTTAAATTAATTTCTGATGATAAATATGCTATTTTTGTTTTAGTAGATATATAAATATCACTACATTTAGGAATTTTACTATCTGTTACTATATTTAAATTATTATTCATATTTAAAAATTCACCTGATTGACAAAAACTTGACCATGCATCATCTATATCATATTCATCCATTTCTTTTCTCATTAATATAATAATTGTTCTTTAAATTAAAAATATTTCAATTTATTTTCTTAAAATAAATTATAAATGCAAACTGCATTTTCTAACGAAACAACTAGTAATAATAGATCCCTTTTTTCTGTTCCAATTCAAAAAGAATTGGCTATCTCTGCTCCAATCAAAATTCCACATAATAAATCTAATCCTGATTTATCACTTGATAATCTATTTAAAGAATATCAACTTAATCTTAATTCTTTTAATCCAAGTAAAATGAGTCCGCCTGACCCGTGGAAAGAACGATTGGAACAGAGAATTCGCTCTCTTGATTATGATAATTCTTGTAAAGAATAAAATAAAAATTCTAATTGATAATCTGAATTTGTTTCAGCATTATGAATTATATATTCAAATTGTGTTAATAATTTAGAATTTAAATTACTATTTCTAATTAAATAGGTAATATAATCTTTTATTAATGTTTTACTATCTATGTTATAATTTTTTACTATATTTTGAATATAATTTAAAAATTTTAACAAATCATTTTGCTTTATTACTTTATCAATCTCTTCATATATTTTAATACTCATTATATGAAAATTTTTTATTGCTTTTTGATTTGATTGCATATAATTAATCATACTTCGCAAATCTGATCCATATGTATGTTGGATTGAACTTAATTGTTCATCATCTAAATTTAAATATTCATTATTATTAATAATATCTAAAAAATTTTTTATTTTATCTCCTGGTAATTGATTAAATCTTAATTTAACTAATTCATTCTGAAGTGATTCATCTATTTTACTTATATAATTACATATTAAACAAAATCTTATATTTTCTTTATATTCTTGTAATAAATATTTTAATGCTTGCTGTGCATTCTTAGTCATATAATCAACTTCATCAAGTATTATAAATTTAATACCTTTATTAAATATTGGTTTTGAATTTACAAAACTATTAATTTGATTTCTTATAGTATCTATTCCTCTCTCATCTGATGCATTTAGATGAATCATTAATCCTTGATTTTCTTGTTTATTATTCTTTTGAAATTCTTTAATTAAATTTATTATTGTTGTTGTTTTTCCTGTTCCTGGAGGTCCATATAATAATAAATTAGGCATATAATTTTTTATAAATATTGTTTTGAATATTTCTTCATTTTCTATACTTAATACTATAGATGCAAATTCTAATGGTCTATATTTTTCAACCCATGGAATAAATTTTTTTTTATTCATAATAATAATATATATTAAAAGCTTTAAAATAAAATTGACTTTAAAACTTTATTTTAAATATTTTTAAGAATGGGTTATCTTGAAATTATTATGGGTCCTATGTTCTCTGGTAAAACACAATTATTAATTAAAAAATATAATATTTTATCATTAGATACGTCCTGTATTGCTTTTAATTACTATAAAGATACTCGATATGGAGAAAATATAATTGCTTCTCATGATAAAAAATCAATTCCATCAATTAATATTGAATTATTATCTCAAATATTTAATCATCTAAATTTTTCAAAAATAACACATATTCTTATAAATGAGGCTCAATTCTTTTCAGATTTAAAAGAATCTATTATAAAATTAATTGAAGACTATAACAAACATGTTATTATATGTGGTCTAGATTCTGATTTTAAGAGAGAAAAATTTGGTCAGATGTGGGATTTAATACCTCATGCTGATTATATCATAAAACTTAAAGGTACATGTAATAATTGTGATAATTACTCTTTATTTACACATAGAATATCTAAAGAACAATCACAAGAAGTAATTGGTAACGATAATTATATTCCTTTATGCCGAAAATGTTATATTAAGTATAATAATTAAGTTAAATACATTATTAAAAGTATTTAAATTAGAATATCTTTTATTTATAATAGATGGATAAATCTAATGAAAAAAAACGTAGAGGTAGAAAAGCTAAAATAGAAAATATTATAATTGAACCTGATGCTAATGAAAAAATTCCTAAAAAAAGAGGTCGGAAACCTAAAGGAGGTAAAATTATAACACAAAATAACTCTGATGAAAATATAAATGATCAGAAAATTAATGTTGTTTTACATCTTAAATGTAATAAAAGTAATATTAATAATATAGCATCTAGTAATATGGAATCTTACCAATTCAATGCTATTAAAAATACTGAATTAACTTATATGGATATTAAAAATACTGAAGAACATACATATGAAATTAATTATAATAAAGAAACTAATGAAAATACTGATTCTATCAAACATATTTATAATAAACTTGAAAAATTATCTACACAATTACATATTGGTACTAATTGTGATAAAAAATCTGCGTGTTTTCATTGTACATGTGAATTTGATAATATTCCAATATATATACCTAAATTTCAACTTGATAATATTTTTCATGTTTATGGATGCTTTTGTAGCCCAGAATGTGCATGCGCATATTTAATGAATGAAAAAAATATCGATGCTACTGCTCGTAATGAAAGATACTATCTACTCAATTATATTTATTGTAAAATATATGATTATGAGAAAAATATTAAACCTGCCCCATGTCCTTATTATACATTAGATAAATTTTATGGTTCTCTTACTATACAAGAATATCGAAAATTATTAAAAAATGAAAGACTTCTTCTTGTTGTTGATAAACCATTAATTCGTTCAATGCCTGAATTACATGATGATAGTGAAGATTATTTACTGAATAATAAAGGTATTCCTGCGCCTACACAAAAATATAATTTACAAAAATATATTAAAACTCCTTCTAAGAATGAAATACTCAATGAACAATTTAATATTAAATCCTAAATATATTATAGATCAAATATAATATATTTATTATTTAATCCTCATTATTACTTTCATTAAATGATTCATTCTCTTTAATTACAGGCATTTTTTCATTTTTAATACTATTTATTAATTCTTCTTTTTTTTCTTTTATCTCTTTTTGTATACGATAATCATGCGAAGCTTGATCTAAACAATTTCTTATTTCTTTATATACAGACTGATTTATAGATACTATTTCATTCTTATTCTTTTTCTTTATACCCATGTAATCTTCTATAACTAATAAATAATTAAAATCATATTCCAACAATTTATTTTTTGCTTCATCATATGTATAATTTGTTTGTCGCATTACAATACCTATATTTTCTTCCTCTTTTTGTATAATAATTTTTTCTGCATTTTCTAATGATGTATTAGTTCGTTTTGCTATTTCTTCTATTAAATAATATCTTTTGTCCTTAATCTCCATTTATATCATATAATATTATTTTTTAAATGATATTAAAACTAACTTTATTTATTAAATAAATGGCAGCTTCATATAATGATTTACTAGATAATATTAAAACCGAATTATTATTTGATATTAATAGTAGATTAACTAAAATTTTATGTCCAATTATAACTGCAATTGATAAAGATCTAGAAGCAATTAATGAATTTGAAAAAATTAATGAAATTATTAAAAAATTACCTATATATAAAAATCTTGAAAAAAAATATAATAATCTTTTAAAATTGTCAGAAATAAGTCTTCATGTAAGTGATTTATCATTCAATAAAGATAATGATGATTTTAAACCGATTCATTCAATTAAAAATATTAAAATCCAAAATAACAATATTCCATTAGAAATTGATGATAATAGTAGTATTTCATCTTCTAATTTATCTGAAAGTGAGGATGATTATAGTAGCAGTGATAATACTATACCTAAAGATAATATTATTATATTCACTGATGGCGCTTGTAAAGGTAATCCAGGAAAAGGCGGATGGGGTGTTTTAATTAGTAATAATGATATAGAATATGAATTATATGGAGGCGAATATAAAACAACTAATAATAAAATGGAATTAATTGCAGCAATTAAGGCACTTGAATACTATACTATTGAAAAAACTATTACTCTATTTACTGATTCTAAATATTTAAAAGATGGTATAACTATATGGATTAATAATTGGAAACAGAATAACTGGAAAAATTCTAAAAATAAAGATATACAAAATATTGATTTATGGAAAAAATTAGATTTTTTGAATAATTTTCATAATATTAAATGGGAATGGGTTAAAGCACATAGTTATTCTAAAGGTAATAATATTGCTGATAAACTAGCTAATAAAGGAATTGATACTTTAGATAATGAAAATTCAGACACAAAGCTAATTAAAATTATTAATGAAAATATTAATGATAACACAGAAAGTATTTGTAAAATAGATCAAGAAGAAGTGAAACAAACTAAAGAAGAAAGTGAAGTAGAAGAAAGTGAAGAGGAAGGTGAAGAAGTTGAAGTAGAAGAAGAACAAGAAGAAGGCAAAGAGGAAGAAAGCGAAGAGGAAGGCGAAGAGGAAGAAGAGGAAGAGGAATGCGAAGAGAAAGAAGAGGAAGAGAAAGGCGAAGAGGAAGACGAAGAGGAAGACGAAGAGGAAGAAGGTAAAGAGAAAGGCGAAGAGGAAGAAGGCGAAGAGGAAGAAGGCGAAGAGGAAGACGACGAAGAGGAAGAAGGCGAAGAGGAAGAAGGCGAAGAGGAAGAAGGCGAAGAGGAAGAAGGTGAAGGAGAACAGGAAGCAGCAGGATGGAAAAACTGGCCATCAGAGTTAGATAACGAAGAAGAGGAAGAATTTGAAACAGTTGAAATTCAAGGAATTGAATATTTTACTAATAATGAAAAAGGTGGAGATATTTATATATGTATAAATGATGACATTGGGGATAAAGTAGGGTATTTTGATGATAATGGTATTGCACACTTTAATAAAAATAATAAACCGTAATATTATATGGATAGGCCAAATTTGATTGAAAGATCTCTTAAATTAAGACAATTGAAGTATAATAATAAAAAATATGCATTTGATAGTGATACAAATGAATTATATGATTATAATTTAGCAATGAAAGGTACTTTAAAAAATATTGGAAAATTAAATTTAGAAAAAGATAGAAAAACAGTTAACTTTTATAATAAAGATAGTATAGATACTGTAAAACAGTCTGTTAAAAAAAGCTTAGATGCAATAAATGATAAAAAATATATGGAATTTAATGAAAAAGAGTATCAACCTGAAGGACCAGGTTATATGCGTGCACTTAAAGAATTTACAAGTAATCAACAAACTATGACAAAAAATTCATATGGAGGAAAAAAAAGGACAAAAAAATATATAAAATCTAAAAAAAAAACAAAAATGAAGAGAAAATCAAATAAAAAATCAAAGAGAAGATAGATCTAATATATAAATATAATATTATTATATTTATATAATAATGAATATATGTCCGCCAGCAATTGTTTACATCGGATTTTCATTAACACATATAATTATTGATATGTACAAACAAATGTTTAATTCTGCATTTATTAAATTTCTAATTATGATAGTATTTACACTTATTCTTAATATTTTATGTAAACAAGGTTTAGGTATTATATCCTGGTTTATTGTATTTGTTCCTTTTATCTTTATGACAGTTATTAGTAGTACATTATTATTTGCATTTGGGCTTGATCCACACTCATCACGACCTCGACCAAATATTCCAATAACTCCATATCATCATCATCGCCATCATCATCATAAACAAGATGATAATAAAAAACATCATAAACATCATAAACATCATAAACATAAACATCATAACCATAATGATAATGAAAATCATCAACAATATCAACATGGACAAAAAGAAACAGAAGCTAAAGTATCGGGAGCAGACCCAAGAGCAGTTGCCGCAGAATTAAATAGTTAAATAATATATAAAAATATATCTTTTAGTAATAATATAATGAATAATATTATTACTTTACTATGGAATTATTTTCTTGTTTTTATTAAGTATATTAACTCTATATATGTATATAAAGTTGTATGTTTATATTATAAAACTATACCTAAATTAAGATATTATTTATTTAATAATACTTTAACATTTTGCAAAAATGATGGAAGTATAATTAAGATATCTAATAATAAAATTCCTGATTATGATTATATTGTTTCCATTAATTATTATTTAACTACACAAACAACTGAAATTAATAAAACTATTAATATTAAACTTTTTATAACACCAAAAATAGATTTATGTAATTTTAATTTTATTTTAGTAACAATAAATGTTAATAATTTTTCATATAATATTACAAATATCATAAAAAATAATTATAATACTTTTTATATTAATAATGCTTCATTATTTACAGTAAGTTTTAATAATTATATAATTAATAATTATATTAATGAAGATATATCTGATTATACTATAAATATTATTGATCAAAATGCTGATAATATTGTACTTACAAGTGATCAATATATTATTCTTTCCAAAAATAATTATAAAATTATAAACAATATAAAAATTTAATTCAAAACATATATTATGAATATCATGGTAGAACATGAAGATAAATGTTTACCAACTCAAACACCACTAATAGATACTTGGACATTATGGGCTCATCTACCACATGATACAAATTGGGATTTTAATAGTTATCATGAAATCACTGATATTAAAACTATTGAAGATGCTTTAACAATATATGAGAATATTCCGGAAATTGTTATTAAAAATTGTATGTTATTTTTAATGCGTAAAGGCATTCAGCCTATATGGGAAGATGAAAAAAATCGGAATGGTGGTTGTTTTTCTTATAAAATTAATAATAAAAATATATATAATTGTTGGAAAAATTTATCATATGTTCTACTTGGAGAAACTTTAACCGATTCAGATATTAGTAAATATTTAAATGGGATTACTGTATCTCCTAAAAAAAATTTTTGTATATTTAAAATATGGTTAAATACTTGTAAATTTAATAATCCAGACATAATAAAAGATATCGAAGGATTAACTAAACAAGGGTGTATTTTTAAAAAACATATTCAATAATTATATAATTATTTTAATTAATTATATAATTAATTACCAGAAGGTAATTGAGCTAAACATAATTTAATTTCACCTAATGATGCTACATTATATTTAACAACTAAAGGTAAATCATTTTCTAAATACATTTCAATTTGACTACATAAATTTGTACATTTTATAAAATAACTTAAATTTTTTAAAGCAAATTCGCCTTGAATAATTTTTGATGGATCTTTTTGAATAAATTCCATATGGCCTCCTGATTCTGTTTTTCTAATTTCTGCATTTGCAAATTGGCCTTTACATTTAAAAATTAGTTCATTACCTACCGATTCAATATTTAATTTATCTGATATAATACTTAAATCTCGAATAATTTTTTGAAAATCTGTAGATGGTAAATTTATAATTGAAGAAAATTTTACATCAGGAACTGTCATTTCTTCATTTTCTGGTTCAATTAATCTTAATTTCTGAATTTTACACTGTGCAATATTTCCATTTTCAAATTTTAATCCTAAATGATGAACAATTCCATCAACATAATCTGATTTTTCAATATATATAGTTAATGTATCATCATTATCAATTGTATTAATTAATTTAAATAAATGAAACATATTTACTCCAATTACAATTTTACTTTCCTTACAATCAAAAAATTCAAAATTTTCAGCACCTAAAAATAAATGAGCTAAAATAGTATGTGACTTATCCATATTAATTATCCGAATCCCATCAGGCATAAATGTTATATTTGTTTCTAAAAGTATATCTTTTAATGCAGTCATTAATGTTCTAAATGGTGCAATTTGAATTGTTTGAATTGTTAGAATATTACCAGAATTTTGAAAATTCTCGTCCATT
>MDTC01193764.1_pt1 | contig 17797 bp, 11 predicted proteins | sample 811181 | NCBI WGS metagenome assembly MDTC01 (sample SAMN05326644, study PRJNA326480) | marine metagenome | isolation source: seawater | place: Pacific Ocean: North | collected 2011 | reverse complement strand
GCTACATCACATATATCCGCCTAAAATTTGTGACACAGATGATCACCACTACCATTGATATGTTGGGTTCGATTCTAACCTACCTTGCACAGCTGTTGGGTCAACTGCGCTAGCAATATCTTTATCAACATCAGACTGTGGTTGACTTTGGCCTAATATGTGCTGCATTATTCCGATAGTCTGTATTCTTCCATCATCGCTAAGACCGCTGTTGGGAGAAACAAGGGTAATGTCGAGGTAAGGCTGTAGTCTTGAAAACTCCAGAGTTGGGACACAATTCATAAAAAGACCAGCAGCACCTGAGTCTCTGGCAGCTGGTACTAGTTTTGGGTTAAGAATTTCTATAGCACATAAATTAGGGGTAAACTTTGAAGGTGAGCCAAAAGCACCATTAATCATACCGTCTTTACTACCATCTGTGCCGGGCTTAATCTTACACATATCAGTAACACTTATTTGTGAACAAACTGTGTCAGCATCATCCCAAATTGCTTTAAATGTTGTAGGCTCCCCAACATATCGGTAAAGTCTTTGAACCATCGCTTTCATTTCTTCTTTCGACTCAGAAGTAGCTGACGGATCTGACAATATGTCTTTTAATGCTTGAAAGTTTACCGACATCACGACACCACCTTCCGTGGCGTCAGTAAATGTTCTTATCAGTTTGTGCATTTCAGGCGTAGGATCAAGATTAACCTTCCCAAAATCATCTATCGCGTTATCATCTCCGAACGCAAGAATAGACATAAACTTTTCTTTTGACACAATGCTGTAGTATCGACCTATGGCCTCAACAATCATTGCAAGTCTAGAATCATAGATCGCCATTAACCAACCAACGCTTCAATTTGACCAAGCTCTGTTGGGATAAATAGCTGAATACCTGGTGGCACTTGTAGACCCCATCCTATACCACTAGCAGCAGCTATTATCCACCAAAGTGAGCCATCGCCGTAGTACTCTCCAGCTATAATGTCAAGCCGGTCATTTGCGATAGTCGTATATACTACAAAGTCTAAGGCAGACTGGTCTATTGCTCTTTTGATAATGTAGCCAGCTGTGTACGTTCCGTACGACTGCCCACCTCTAATGCGAGGTGCTCTTTTATATCTAGTAGGCATTAGCCCTCACCTTCGTCACCGGGTTTAACTGATTTTGCAAAATTTGTGTAGTTATCTTTTGCTGCGTCTCCAATCTCGGCAGCACCAGGAGATGAGGAAACAGCGCCGTATTCATCACTCTTAACTCCACCTGGGTCATAAAAATCTGTGCCGAGCGGACCAGCTATTCCACCTACAGGATAATTTATTGCTCTCATCATGCCATTATTGTCGAGACCAGGTACGATATCATGTATCGGACTAAACGCTATAGATACAGTAAGCATTGTCGGGGCACGGCGGCCGATACCACTCATATCCCACATAGCTTCTCCCCACTCAAAGTCCAGGCTAGTTATGACGCCTGCTAGACCACGGCCACCCGCTGCCTCAAATGATCTTACTATAGCATTATTTGCTGGATCAAAAAACTTTCCGATATCTGTTATTTGTGTACTAAGATTTATCGTTGGATCTTCTTTTACGGTTTCAGTAACATCTATACTTTTAGGTGGTATTGGCTCTAGATCTTCTGCTGTTACAACGTAAGTATGAAAATGGCCTTTTTCAGAGACAGGACCGTATGGGTCTGCTGGGTCATCAGGATCAACATATTGTACCGCGTATACGCATATACCACCGTCTATAGATCTTTCAAGAACATTGACAACGCCGGCGGCAGATGGACGACTTGGGAAAGGAGTCGGTTCTACGTGCGTCGCACCGTCAGGTGGTTTGTTTGTAGAATGACGATTTTTAATAGCTTCTGCAGTTGCGGCACCTAAGGTGGCTTTATTAATAATACCTGCGTTTGTATCGTATGTTGTGTATCCGTACCCTGAAGACGGCTTTAATATAGCTTTGCCCCAGCTTTCGTCTCCAGGTAAATAACCGTAATCAACGTCGCTAAAGGAAGAAGGGTCGCGACTAAACCTTTTATTCATCGCTTCGTCAATCGCGGCGGCATCTTCTGTTGATCTGGTGGTCTCTGAAGAAGACGCAGAGTCAATCGCTTCTTGGACAGATATATCAAAAGGTGCCGCTGCGATTGCAGCACCAGTACTTGAGCTAGCCTTAACACCTGCACCGGCAGGGGCAGGCTTAATTTCAGATAAACCAAAAATTCTTGCTAAATTAAATCTGCTATAATTGCTTCTAATGACATCACCAACCCTAAGCCTTATAACAGGAGAAGCAGTTGGGATTTGAGAGAACGGCATGATAAACTTTTTGCTACCAGCCTTGACTGGTTTACCCATGGAGAACTGCGGATAAATCATCGATATTAACTTATTTAAGCTCCACCACATAGAATCGAAGTCCTTTGTTGACGTTGCCACCATGTGCCAACTTAAGCTTATAGATCTGGTCGTATCTTGGTATATTTTTACTTTATCTATTCTACCGTAGCCACCTGATTCTGCGTAAGACACAGAATAAGAGTCTTTAAGATCACCTAAAAAAGCATGAAAACCAAGAACCTCGTTAGTCCTTAAGTCGTGAAGGTAGAAAGGGCAATATTCTGCGTCAAGCTCATTTTCTATTTTAATGACATCTTCCCTAGAGTATCTTATCTTTGATGTCTTATTATGGTTTTTTAAACCGCGAGCCCTTCCTCCAGATCTAAGGTTATTATAATACGGGCTTTTTTCATCTCTAGAATTACTGTCACCTATAGCACTAAACACTTTTTTATGAAATGTGCCGTTATATCCAAACGCTAAAGCACCATTCGTATATTTTTCATTTAGCAAAGTTAGCGCAGGGGATGACCGGTGCCTCCAAGCTAAAGCATCAGTGACCTTTGTCTTACCTTTCTTATCTTTTTCATCAGGAAAGTCAGAGGTTCTTGAAAGCATGTGCTTAGTTTGACCTGTTATTCTCATAGATGAAAAGTTTACGGCTTTTTTGTAGGAATTAAGCCAAGCATCTCCCATCTTTAGTATCGTAACGTAAAAGTTCCATGCCGGATATCTATTCAAGTTTGTTAACAAATCGAAAACAGCGACAACAGGATCTGGACCTGCTGGTGTAGGCGGACTTGTAACATCTTCGAGCATTTTGTCTAAATCTCTTCTTATAACCCTCATAATAGTCGCATAATATCCAGCGCTATACATTAGATTAAACAAAGTATTTGGAGCGTCAGCAGCCACACCGGTAAACCACGCGATCACGGCAGCGTGTCCTGTAGGTGTCGGCAAAGGAGCTGGGACAGTTCCAGCTGTGCCACCTGGTGCAGGAAGAGCCGACTCTGGTATCTTTAAAAAGGCAGCCAACCCATATATCGCGCACTTCCAGGCAGTATTTCCAAGCTTAGGAACGCCAAGATGCCTGATTGCAGTCAGTACAGCACCTTCTCTATGATATGAACCTTTCTTTAAGGTCGCAGGTGAATTTGGCTTATGGGTAGGAGCATCAGATTCTAAAGACTCGACCAAGCTCGTAACAATGGTAAATACAGCAGCTCCGACCAAGTATTCCGCTAGTGACTGTGCAGTTGTATTTAGATTAGCGAGCGTAGACCCTTGAAATGGCTCTCTATATGTTGATAACGTACCGAATGACTTAGGCGCTAACAATGGGTCACCGGTTACATCATCATATCGAAGTTCTGCGTTTTGTAATTCTAGCTTTGCAGGTGCTTTAAAAGCATTAGCGGCTAGTAACTTGTTTGAATTAACTTTAGATGAACCTTTTTGTACATCTGTCGTTGATATTTCAGAACCGCTATCTGGATCTGAAGAATCACCAAGCTGATGGCCGGCAGCTCTTACAAGAATAGAATGAGCAACCTTATGTAAGTCAGCCAATTTTGTTCTTTCAGCCGCTTCATCGTATACACCGAGCGCACCCTGCTCAATTGGGGAGCCAGGCTCTGTCATCGCGCCGTCTTCTATATAGGGAGAACTACCGGGAGTAGGATCAAAGCGATTTCCGTTTCTTAACATCGCTGATATCTTCTTTTGTACAGCAGTAGCACCAGATGGATCAGCCATAGAGCTGGCTCCAGAGGTATCTCCAACCCCGGGTTCGGAAGGATCACGATTTGATACAATATCCCTTAATAAATCGTGGCCAGATATTTGTGAATTTTTATTTATAACGTCTGATAAAGTTTCAAACTTACCAGAGTTGCTTAAAGTCTCGAAATGTGATACCGAAGCCCCGGATGAATAAGGGGCCTCAGGGAATGTATTGGTAAATCCAGGGTTAGCATCATTTCCACCAGTTGAAAATGAAGCAGGGACACCACCAGAGCCTTTTAATGACGTTTCTATCCTTGTTGCCGTCTCATCAATAGGAAAATGGTTCAACGTTTCGGGATTATTTGTGATACCGCTTAGATACGATCCAAGAGTATCCTTTGAAGATGACTTTAAATCATCACCTTCTTGATATTCTCCATTCTCGCCTGTTCCTTCAGGTATGTAGTCTTTTTCATTCGCCATAACGCTTAACTATCTCTTTTCTAAGGTCTTCTAAAGCTGATTCGTCATTCATAACCTTCTGTAAAAGTGTAATTAGCCTTTCGGCAGAAGGTGGCATACCTTCGTCTATTACTTTTTTAACAGCGCTTTTAAATGTTTCCTGCATATAATCTTCTGTAATCTTTTTGCTATCTACTTCATCACTCATTTATTAGCCTTCGGCGGTTGCAAGCGCTGTCGTCATAACTGACTTGTCGACAAGAACCTTACCAACCTTATCAGCGTCCATTGTAACTTGCACATTTAATGTTATATTAACAGGTTCGTTGGTAATATTAAACTCTCCGCCGCCGGTTCCTATTGCTTGAGCAAAATTATCCATTGCGGCGACTACATTAAGATCACCAACAGAGTTTAGTGCAGTAATTGCAGCCTGTGTTTCTCTAATCATGTCAGCAACTACAATTCCAATGTCCCATTCACCGGCAGTGAAGATTCCAGATGCTTTTTGGGCAGACGCATAGAAATTGCTCATACCATTAAGCGCGTCTGTGGCTGTTGACAACTTTTCTACTTGTGAACCATCAGGCTCAAACGTAGATAATGTCTTGAATAAGTTGTTAAAATCATAATTTGAGGGATGAACTAGCGAGTTAACAATTCCAGATATAACATTACTAACGACAATTGGCATGCTCTCAGCATCGCCTTCCATGCCAGATAATTTCTCAACTACAGTAGCAAAATCAGCGACTGCTCCCATGGCCTTTGCAATAATATCAATTTTTGGACCTATTGCAGCAGGGTCACCACCAAGGTTTATTTTCGTTATTGATCTAACAAGTCTACCGATATGGGCTTGAACTGCATCTACAACTCCAGATATTTTTTCAGTCATGTCAGCAATTCGTTCTTTCATGGACGCACCGCCCATGCCCATGATGCCGCCTTTTTCAGGCATTAACTTAGCGACAACCTCTATCGCGCTAGCAAAAGATGCGACAGCCTGTAATGATCCAGAGACAATATCCATTTTTGGCTTAAGAGTTTTAGGGTCTTTTATACCGGACGCGATTGTGATTAATTGGCTTACCAGCAGCGGTAAAACGACTAAGATAGAAAGCATTAACTGCTGTAGACCTGCTGTCACAGCACTCATTACCTCTGTTACACTTGGCCCAAACATACCTGATGACATTTTTGACACTGCCTCTAGAGGACTAAACAAAGCACCAGCTAATCCAGCCACAGCGTCTAAAACGCCCGCTATCACTTCCACACCTTCCATTTGCGATTCGTCTAAACCAGAAGCAAGATTAACGATAAGAGTTATTAAGCTAACCAAAATGCCGCTGATGGTATTAAGAAATTGTGACATGCCATTAAACATTTCAGCCATGCCGCCTTCTTTCATTCTCTCAGCAGCTAAAGCCATTTTACCAGCGTCTAGACCTATTTTACCAATCACCTGCATGGTTTCGGCAATTTTACCGACAATATAGATTCGCTTTCCAACATCATCAGGGTTGGTTATAGGGATCTTCATAATTGCCTTGACCATTTGCTCTATATACACAACAGTGTCTAAGAAAAAGCCTGCAGCGATCTTAAAGCCTTTCTTTAAAACAAATACAAAGATGCCAATTGCAGCAAAAGCAGTGCCAAGAACACCTAATAAAGCAACAGTCTTAACGATATCTATAATCGCCCCGATTGAGAATGATATAGCTTTTTCATTTTGAGCAAGCTTCTTAAACGTAGGTAAAGAGATTGTAATAGCCTTAGCAAAAATAGCTACGCCAGCTGTAAACAGGCCAGCAGCAGCTATAAGACCTACAATCATGGCAGGAATAAACGGTAAAAGTAGCGCCATTCCTGCACCAGCAGCAGCTAGACCAGCTGTAGCCACTATAGAAAGATATACCATACCCATCATTTTGCCAAAGTCTGCCCACGCAACAGGCTTCATAATTTCGTATGCTAATCGAATACCGGCTGCGAATATTATCATTGCCCCTGAAAAGAATGCTGCTAATAAAAGCATAGAGACACCAGCAGGTACAATCAGCGGGGCAGGGATTAATAGCGCTGCCGCAAGCAGAGGGGTCATGGCTAGCATAGCGAATGTTACGCCACCAACGACCTTTACGATCTCCATAAACCCGACACCCTTAAGAACCATGGTCGCCAGCTTAAGGCCTCCTGCGAAGGCAACCATTGCGATGCCCATAAACGCAGCTAAGACGACCATTATTGCGCCGGCTTTTATGACTGACGACATCTTTATCTGGCCAATAGCATCAAACATTCCCTTCATAGAAGAAAACATTCCGCCACCACCTTTTTTCATGGACTTAGGCATTTCTTGGTTCATGCTCTTACCTACGCTCTTGCCCATACCGCCAGAGAATAGTTTTGCAAATAACTTTACGCCGCCAACTATAGCTGCGTTTGTTACTGCTGACGCTAGAGCTGACACGACAGCCTTGATAATCGCAATCTTAATAACGCTTTTTAAACCAAACCCTATTATCGGAGCAAGCTTATCATAAAGTGCACCAAAAAGATTCTTAAATGCATCAAGCAGCTGAGGTAGTACAGGCTTTAGCGCTTCTCCTATTTTGGAAAATGAATCTGCTAGAGCCGCTCCTATTCCGCCGCCGCCTCCGCCACCAAGAGCTTTAGACATGCTGGAAGGATCATTTATTGCATCAGCTAAGAATTGAACGAATGCTGCAACCTTCTCTAATATAAACGGTAAAGCAGCCGCTAGTCCGTCTCCAATTCCTCTAATGGCATTGGCGAAGAATTCAGCAAAAGCGCTAGCACCTTCGCCTCCAGCTCCCTTTGTAAGATAATTTTTGACATCATTAAAGATATCAGATATCATATCTTTTAAGCTGTATGTTCCACCTGATTCTGTAGACTTTTTAAACTTTTTAAAGTGTCCCATGATACCATCCAGCAATTTCCCGATTGCTTTTGGATCAAATATTTTCTGGATCGCTTTAAAAAGACCCATTTTTTGCATTAACTCGCCAAACATCACACCAAGCTCTTTACCAAACTTCCCGACTTTTTCGAATGATTGGCGAATATTTGAAATGGATTTTATGTATTCTTTATTTTGCTTGAACCCTCGGCTGAAGCCTTTACTAAACGCATCGAAAAAGCCTTTGACACCCTCACCACCTTTAACCAGCTTTTCAACAGACTTAGCAAGCTCAAGCATTACTTCTTTTTCAGTCATCTTGTTTGCTTCTGCTTCTTCAGCAGCGGCTTCCATATCTTCGTATGCAACACCTTGATTTTCTGCAGCTAATACATTCTCCATTGCAGATACAGACAGTCCCATTTGTTCTGCCATCAGGGCCTTCTCAGACCTTGTCATGTCATCTACAGACTTACCGGCATCATGGAATGCATCTTTCATCATATCGATGCGCTCAGCAGGATTCTGGGCATTCATCATTTCCATTGTATCAAGCTGAATACCGAAAGCTTGGTTTAATTGAGAAACAGAATCAGCAGCACCTTCAAAATCATCGAATTTGCCGATAACACCTTGAAGATCTTTTGCTTCCAAACCTAATTTAGCCATGTAGGTCGCTGTGGCACCGAGCTCTTTTCTGCTCATGTTACCAAAGCTAGCAACGTCTTCAGTAAGAGAAGACATGTTCTTACCAATAGTTTTAGCAGACACCCCAAACTCTGCGCCCATTTGGATTGCCATTGATCCCATGTCAACTAGCTCTTGACCAACGTCTTTTCCGGAGTTGTGAGCTTTTCTAGCCATCTCAGCTAGAGCCTCGTTAGTCATTCCGAGACCTTTATTCATCATAACCATTTTATCGGCAGCGCCGGCAATGGTTTCACCTAACATGGAGAAGGCAGGACCAGCTGCTTTAGCAATCTCTCCGACGGCCTCCAGCATCTTTGCGGCGCCTTCGTTACCATATCCAAAGACTTGACCGACGCTAAGACCAGATTTAGCTAAAGCGCTAGAGGATCCTCTAAGAGCGTCAAAGCCGTCCATGACAGCCTTACCCTCACCAGTGGCAAGATCGCCCATCTCACCCTTGAGTTTCTCCATTGACTGTCTTAGTTCGTTAACACCACCAGAACCGCTTGCTGCGGCGTCCACAAAACCGCCAAGGATTTTAAATGGTACAGCTAAAACAGACTTACCGACCTTCATTAGGCCACCGACAACAGACTTAAGTCCGCCACCGATCATGCCTAACATGCCAGTTACACCGCCAAAGCCCTTTAAGAAACCCATACCGGCGCCGACAGCGGCACCTTTCATAGGTGTGATTTTGTCTAAAACGCCACCGAACGCGCTGCCTAAACCACCAGCACTTTTCTTGCCGGACTCGCCTAAGCCATTCATCGCTTCGCCAGCAGCAGCTGCAGAGTCAGCTGCGTCATTCATGGCGTCACTAATGTTTTCTATTCTTTCTTCAAGACCTTCTAGATCTCTACACTCCATCGCAGAACACAGCTCTTTAGCCATCTTTGCCTGGGATGATAGCTGGCCAGTCGCAGAAGAAATTAGTTTTGCGCGGTCTGCCAGCACTTTATTAATCTGCTGGTTTAGCTGCAATTGGGTTTGTAATTCTTTTGAATCAGCCATATAACTCGTTTCCCGTTAGGAGTCGCTCTACATTAAATATGGCAAACGAAAAACTACGCCACTTATTTCATTACAGTGGCCAAATATAGCCTGTCTGTTCACGTAAAACTCGAGATGCAGCCCTCTTCTTTTCTAGAAGGGGGACTACGTTCCTAAAGTCCTCATTTTGAAGCGCTATATAAAACTTACGTGACTCAGACAAAGCTGTGGCAAATAATTGCACAACTTTAGGTTTTCCGTGAATCTTTATTTCGGATATTTCACCCTTAACATAAAGTGCACATTCTTTTAAAAATTGCTTGTTAGCATTTCGCATGATCATATACCTCTAAAGTATAACTATGTGAATCTACGTAATTTTGCCGGTGGTTGTGCACGATGTCTTCCCATTAATGCTCTGGTGTCGGCATCATTTTGGTGCGCAGCCCTAGAGCCGTTATCTTTTGCTGAGTTTTTTAGCTCCTGGTTTAGTCTTTTCATAAACCAAAATCTCATCCATATAGGGATGTTATAGCCTTCTATAAAAGAAAAGCCCATATAATACATCAGCAAGAAGATTTGTTCTAAATAGACTTCTTTATGACTACTCGTCAGGCCAAAAAAACGCGGCGCCCAGGGGAAGGCGCACCTCCGAATGTTCAAGACATGAAGGGCAGTCCATCCAAGCAGACATATCAATTCCCGGCTCGTTTTTGTCAATATGCTTTCTTAAGAATAGAGAGTCTCTAGCAGGGAGGTTACTTACCATCATATCTATCTTGGTACGATCACTAATCCCATTTGCTGATACGATTGAATACTTTAACCGCTGAGTTATCAAGTTTTCAGATCGTTGACCTTGCTTCTTTCTTCTTTCGGCAGCAATCATAATTTCTTGCTCATCCGCGCCGGTGAGCAATTTGAATCTAACCTTAGCCTTTGTTAAAGGTAACTGAGCTTCGAAAACATTCGTACCAATAGAAACAGGGTCTAAGTCAAGTCTTTTAACTGGTAGCTGTCCAAGGTCAAATGAGTGCTTTGATCTTTCACCACAAGCAGGACAATCTACTTCTACCTTGTATGAAGCGCCATATCCTGTAACTCTTAAGGCAACCATTAAAGCGTTTCTGTCACCCGCTAATAAGGATTCAGGATCTACTCTTTTATCAATCATACATGACTTAATGAGGTGACTAATAACAGTACCTTTTTTAATTAGGGCTTTGGAAGTTAAAATATCTTCCTCTCTAGCTGTCATTGCTCTAATCTCAACAGTCTCTTTGCCATGAAGAGGATGTTCTTCATCATAGCACTTCCCTCCAGAGGGAAGAGGCACAGACTCTACAGGTATCTCAAATCCAAAGTCATCTTTCATGACGTTACGGGTTGGCATATGATCTTTCATAGACCCGAATAGTTCGCTTCTTTCAGTAGTTGGTTTATCAGTTGACATCCAAATGCTCCATTGTTATTAACATGTGTATATTATCATAAGAATTGGCGTATGATGTGTAAACACACTTACAGTAGTTTAAAACAAAAAAGTCCTCCGTAAAGGAGGACTTTTAAGCAGTCGAAGATCAAGAGTTTATTTTAAGCTATAGAAATTAACCTCAAGTTAATTACCATAACAGTCTATAAACTAGATCAGTATTGTAATACGCAGTTATCGAATCGCAATGTTAATGCAATCTCAGCTGGATCTTCTGCACCATAATCTAAATCGCCAAAACCTGCCGAGGTGAGGAAACACCCCTTCATATCCCAAAGCTCTACAACTGTACCCACTGGGTCAAGCATTTTAAGCTGGCAATCTCGTTTATAGAAATCGGCATAACCACCACGACCTGAAACAGATTCGTAATGGGTTCTTACCCACTCCATAACCTGCTGCGCGCCCGAAGGAGCAATCGGATCGTGTAAGGTAACCGAAATCGCATCAAATTTTGTCTTACCTGCAATGTACCGAGTTGAGTTCATGAATGGAATTTCAATTTCAGCAGTGTTCATCACTGGACGAGCGGCGGTCTTAATCAAAAACGCGTCGATCCCCTCTATAGCGAACACCCACCGAAACTTTCTTTTCGGCTCGAACTTATTCGGTAGCATGTCTGTGACTGAAAGTGTCTCTGCCATTTTCGTTACTCCTTGTTAAATCTAACTATATCGTTCACGGACTATATGTCCAATCCTGCGTTCGTTACCACAAAATCAAGTGATATAAACTCTACAGAACGAACTGGTTGTAAGAATATCTTACCTCTTACTGTATTATTTTCAACATCTGCCTGAGTGGTAGTTGTTGTGTCAATTTGGACCTTGAATCTTTCAAGGCCTTGTTGCGCTTGTATTTTTGTTAAAACCGGTGTAACCGCTGCAGAGAATCTTGCTAATGTAGATTCACGGTTAGGCTCGAACAAGAATGTATCTCCAATTCTTCTTACCTGTCGACGAATGTCGATAAGAAGTCTACGAACATTAACTCTATCCAAAGCGCTTTGCGCTGCAAGAAGAGTCTTCTGGCCGAATACAACAACTTCCTTAGTCTGTGGGAATGAAGTAATTGGATTAATGTCTGCCTCATATAGTGTATCAAGGTTTTCACGATTAAGCTTAACTTGGGTCTCTAGAACGTTCTTTAAAGCACCTCTAGTAAATCCTGCCGGTGCATACCATGGGAATGCAACAGAGTCATTCAGACCAAACGCTCCAATAACAGCCACACTTGGTGGAGCCGAAGCGGCGGCACCAGTAATTGGATCAGTCATTATAACATCAGGGAAGTAGGTTGCAGCAAAGCTACTATCTAAGTTCCTAGCGTTGAATGTCGACGCAGTATTTGTTACACTAACATCTTGATCCGATCCAGAAACTATATTACCAAGGACGTCGTTTACCTCAAGATCCATGATATATAATGCATCGAATCTTTCTTCAACAGTTTGTATAGCGTAGTCTGTTACACCGCTATGTCTAATTCCAGGAATTGCAAGAAGTTGAATATCTACATCAGATCTTTCAGACATTACGTCCAAAGCTTTTCTGTATGCAGCGACAGTCGGACCAGAAGTTAATCCCTGGTTTTCGTATGTCATTTCTCTTCTTACTGCAGGTGAAGTCATCTTAACTCGATCGTCGTTAAAGATGTCTAGACCATCAAAGCCGCCTTGAGCAATAGCTGTAAACTTCAGGAATGGTCTCGCTGTTGAAAGACTAAAGTCTTTTTCCACATTAAGAAGTCTGGTTGATGATGATGATGATCCGTCAATATCAGACAAGGTAGCTGTTGCTGACCCGTTTCTTCTATATGTTGCAGCTGCCCATTGTGCGGCATCAGCCTTATCGGCGGCTGTTGTAATAACCTGGATTTTCTCAAGAGAGAATTTGTTGTTATTAAATCTATCAGAGTCTAATATTGTCCCTGCCGCATCCGCAGTACCGACAAGGCCATCGACCATTACTGGACGCTGGGACTGATGGTAATTTGGAAAGTAAGTACCGAATGAGGATAAGGACGTATCTCTAGTTGTTGTACCATTAGGTTGTGTAACACTAGCTTGCTGCTCAGACTGAACTCCCCAGTAAAGTGATGTATTAATTCTCTTTCTTGGAGCAACGCCTTGTGCAACTGTTCTTCTCATTGGAATTGGTGGCTGAACAAGTTGTGTCGCAACTTCAGCACTATTAAACACTGATGTTATATCAGTAGATGTTGGGTCGTCAAATATAGACGAACCGGAAGTGATAAGGTGCTGTATACCTCTAAATCCAACTGGAAGTGATGTTGCAGGAATATTTCCTCTTTCCAATTGAGTGGATGGAGAAATACGAATATAGTTCGAAGCGTTTGTATAACTTCCTTCAACGACTAGCTTTTGTCCACCAGCTCGTTTGTCGAAGTCGTAAAAGATATTATAGTCACCAATGACTCTTGTTATGTATCTTTCGTTGTTTGGATCAAGGCTTAGTTTGACGAACCTTTCCAAAACCTTAGGCTCAGAGTCAGTATCTGTATAGTCTCTAACCAGCAAGTCAAATGTACCATACTTGTTGTTGGTATTTGTTGACTTAATAATATTTTCAACTGAAATCTTAGTTCTTGTGTTACCTACCGCACCGTCATCAAGACAATGAACAGTAAATAAGTCTAAGTTCGTACCACCAAACTCTTGAGAAATGATAGTCGGAAACTTCGCTGTTCTAAATCTATCGGTAAAGCTTTCGTAATCAGGCTTTGTAGCGGTACCTGTCGCTCTACCAGCATTACCAACCATTAAGAAAGCAATTTCTTCGTTCTTAACAGTCTTACCTTCTTTAACAGACGATGAAGCAACATAGGCTGGCAACATCGCTGCAGATCCGGATGGAATAGCAAACTTATCGCTAACATCCCAGTGAGCGTATAAGCAGTGGCCAGCTTGTTCTGTTTTAGTTGGGTCAGTATTAAATACATTCGCAAAGTAGTTAGGAGCGTTTGGATCAAATGATGCAGTCACAATTGTAGGGAACGTATCAGTGTGAGAATGCCCATTCTGAAGCATAACAAACTCTTGTCTACCTTGTCCTATATTAACTGCGCCTAAAGGTGAGCCAGCATCATCTGCTACACCTGTACCAAACGTAAACTTCGCTGCGAAGTTGTTGGCACCGGGAGCACCAAGCGGAAGGTTATTCGTAACGTCGTATCTTGAAGCGCTTAGTGCAAGATTAACACCAGATGGAGCCAATAATACACCACGTAAAAGCGGTTGGGCAGATAGCAGGCCTGCTTCGCTAAGCATTCCTGAGCTATTTGCTTCTTTCATGATAACGCCAAGGAAGTGGGCGCGACCAAGAGCACCAGCGTTTGTGGTTGTTACACCAGCAAAGCTATTCGCTCCAATAGCACCATTCTTTTGAATACCCTGGTTACCGACAGTAAAGCCACCGTTAGTTACGACACCTGTTGTAGAGCGCTTTTTGCCGTCTCCAACACCAAGTGTTCTAACAAACGTACCAGCACTAGCATAGGTAAGCCATTGTCTCATCGCCATAGGGGCGAAGAGATCGGTTTCAACATCGCCAAATTCAGCGACAAAGTCAGCAAAATTCGCCATAGTGATTGGAACAAAAGCTCTACCTTGTTTAGCAGTTCCAATAATCCCGGCGGGAATTCCACTCGGTCCAGACTGGGTTGGTCCAGAGAGATCAATTTCCCTAGTGGATACTCCCGGACTCTTAAAGGTAAGTTCAGCCATTTGTGATAATCTCCTGTTTCATTTCTTAACTATACTACTGGAAGTCAACGCCGCTATTAGTGATCACAAAATCTATCGCAATAAATTCAATTGCTCTCGTTGGCACAACGACTAGACGACCATTCAGTCTGTTATTCTCAACATCTTCGACACTGTTATTAGTGTCGTCCATGACAACCTTGAAAGACTCTATACCTTGCTGCGACTGGATTGTAGCAAGCAGTGGGGTTACAGAGTTAATAAAGCGAGCTCTTGTCGCGTTATTGTTTGGCTCAAATAGTAATCTATCTGCTACAGTTACAACTTGTCGCTTCAGTTCTAATAACATTCTTCTTACATTTACTCTATCAAGAGCAGATTGTGCAAGTTGACATGTCTTCTGACCAAAGATTACAAAGCTACCATCAGCAAAGTTTGCTATAGGATTAACTCTTGCATCATACAAGGTGTCTCTGTCACCCGCTGTAAGTCTAACATCAGTGTTACTAACGATATCCAATCCGCCTCTGTTAAAGCCGGCAGGAGCAAACCAGGGGTATGCTACTGAATCGTTATACGCTAATGCGCTGACTGCAGCGATTGAAGCCGGCACTCTAACCTTTGAGCCTAACTTACTATCAGTAATATAGACATCTGGGAAGTATGCAGCTGTATAATTGTTATCGAATGCTCTACTCTCAAACTGTTCGGTAGTTTCACGAACGTCCGGGAAAGCGATTGAAGCGCTAGCGAATGAAGACCGATCCTCTGTCAAAAACAATCTAGCTTGGTCTTCAGACCATGATGGTAGATCCATCAAGTAGATTGCCATTGAGTAGTCTTTAGTCTTTTCAGCAGCGTGATCAGTTACAAAAGCATCTCTAATTCCAGGTACCGCGAGAATATTAATGCTCGTAGCCATTGGATCAGTGATGATCGTTGTTGCTTCCTTGTAAGAGGCTATATTGTTATTCTTTCTTCCTGTACCTGCTGGATTTGTTCTTAATCCAATCCTACCAGCGACAAACGCATCAGCTGCCTTACCAACCATACCACCTACTGAAGATGTATCGTCCGTTGAGCTAGCTCGATCGTTCATATAGAACATATCTTTGTCAAGTATGTTTAATCCATCAAACCCACCGTACATTGGAATGTTGAAAGCAGTGTAAGAAGTAAAGCGATTAAACTTAACTGATGAAGACTGTACCAACGAGGCCAAGGTTACACGAGGGTAATTAGCGATATCAGGATCTAAGACTGTATAGTCTTTGGAATCCGGATTTGCATTTCTAATATATGCAGCTTCCTTCATGTGTTCTGGTGCGGAACCTGTAAGGTACTTTAATAAGTGGTCATCTGCTGCGCCGGCTAAAGCCACCTTAGCAAGAGTAAACTTATTTGCACAGTATGCATCAGCACCAGAACCTGTAAGAATAGCTCCAATTTGAGAGATACCCTGAAACTTAGCGTATGCTCCGATTATAGGGTTGGCAACGCTTGAAGCGTTAACGTCAAGGTTAGCGTTTGCAAGACTACCTGTCTCAGGTGATCTTTCATACTTAACACCCCAGTTAAGCCTTGCGTCAACTATTTCATTTTCGCTTGGCCATCCTGAGAACCATCCATCAGCCATTTGACCACGTGTGACCTTATATCTTAATGGAAGGGGAGGAACAATAGAACCAGTGATCGTATACCCAGGAGCTGTTGCAGATTTAGAGGCGCCCCATAAACGCTGACCTTGAGGCTGGTTTGCAGCCGCAGTCGAAACTCCGTACTCAACGTTATTAACGCTTAATCCAGAATGAAGCCTATCAGTCATAGCATCAGAGGTTTTAAGAACTGGAATTCCTCTAAAACCAAATGGGCATACATTTTCTGGTAGAGTCTTGTTATACACATCGTCGCTAATAACGACTCTAATGTAGTTTGACACGTTTGGATAACGACCAGTTACAATAATTCTTTTCTCGCTTGCGTTAGAAGCATCGAAGTTGTATCTTGCCTTATAGTCACCAACCTTTTTACCAACGAAGTTTTCAGAGTCTGGATCTAATACACATCCAGGGTATGATTCTAAAACTTGTTGATCTAAGTCAGAGTCGCTAAACCTTCTCACTTGAATTTCAAAGCTTGGATAAGGATAATTTGCGTTTGTCGATGCCTTTATATTAGCAATCGTCATCTTTACCTTATCATTTGCGTAGGCGCCGTCTGAAAGAGCTTCGAAGTGAAACAAGTTATGCTCTTGTGAACCATACGGTTGTGATATAACCGCTGGTGACCGAGGTGTTTGGTATCTGGTATCAAATCTACCGAATACGTTAAGCGCCTTTGCGGCGTCCCCAGCGAGCTGTGATGTTACAGAGTTTGAAGATCCTGACAACATGCAAACAGCACCTTGGTCAAGATAGTCAACAGAAGCGAGCTCGTCCTCAACAGCAAAATCAATATACAGTAAGTGTTTTTCAGCAGCAAACTTTAATGGGTCTGTGTTTAAAACATTTGCGATGTATGATTGATGAGTCGGGTTTAACGAAGCTGTTATGATTCTTACGCCGTCACCGTTACCAGTGCTGGTAGCGTAACCAGCTTGAGTAGCGTACTTACTTGTAAAGGAAGCACCTGCTGAAGATGATATTGCTAAACCGAAGCAAAACCTTGCTGCGTGTCCTGCAGTTTGCTCAAGAGCAGCTGCCTGGTCAAGGTTATCATTCCATTCCTCACCGATATCCAATACCTGTATTCTACTACCGGAGGCAGTAAGCAATACCGCTCTAACTAAGTCAGCTTTATCAGCTCCTCGACCAGAGTTGGCATCAACCATATCAAATGATGGGTTATCATTGAATATAGGGTATGAATAATCTGTTGATGATGAAACATGGTGACGTGCAACTAAAAATTGCACACTACTATCTGATGAAGAAATCGCAGTTGGTCGCGGTACATCGGGTTCAATCTTGAATCCAGCGTTAACCACTGTTCCTTTATCTTTAGTACTTTGAATATCTGTTGCAGTTTCATTTGAACCTGCGCCTAATACTCTAACGTATGTTAAGGCAGTCCTATTACTAAGGAATGCCTCTACTGCATAAGGCCCAAATCTCTCTGGGTCTACTTCACCAAATTTATTTACGAAGTCGGCAGTGCTGCCAACAGTAACAGGAACAAATGCGGGTCCTTTTTCAGCTGTACCTACAATGCCTGCGGGGACACCCACAATTTCTGTTTGTCTCTGAGATGCATCTATCTCACGTTCGAAAAAACCGGGTGATCTAAAAGTTTGTTCGGCCATTAGTCGGGTCTCCTGGATCTTAAGCTATCACAAATAACTATTCTGTGCAATAGCGAAATGTCTTGTATTCTAAAATCAATCTTTGAGTAGTTTGCCCAAGTCAAGCTCTATCCCTTCAGGTGCAGTTAATCCGT
>MDTC01223680.1_pt1 | contig 17802 bp, 19 predicted proteins | sample 811181 | NCBI WGS metagenome assembly MDTC01 (sample SAMN05326644, study PRJNA326480) | marine metagenome | isolation source: seawater | place: Pacific Ocean: North | collected 2011 | reverse complement strand
CTTGTTATTGAATTACGAAAACTATTCGGTTTAGAAAATGTATTGGCCTCTGATATTAAGGAGCATTGTCCACCATCCCTCGCGGAGGGTAAATATGTAAAATTTGACATAATGGACCAAAATGCACTTGCAAATATCATTAATGAAAATAATATTAAACAGGTTTATCTATTGGCTGCTATGTTGTCAGCTACAGCCGAAAATAAACCACTTTTTGCCTGGGATCTCAATATTCAGGGCTTATTCAATGTGCTAGAGTTAGCGAGGAATAAAAAAATAGATAAAGTTTTCTGGCCGAGCTCAATCGCTGTTTTTGGTGCGAATTCACCTATGGATCACACACCTCAACATACGATAATGGAACCCAGTACGGTTTACGGTATTTCGAAACTAGCGGGAGAGCGTTGGTGTGAATATTATTTTAAAAAATACGACGTAGATGTTCGCAGCTTGAGGTATCCTGGATTAATTTCCTACAAAAGTGCTCCTGGCGGCGGTACTACGGATTATGCGGTGGATATTTTTGATAAAGCAGTCAAAGAAAAAAAATATATATGTTATCTCGATAAGGATACCAAACTTCCGATGATGTATATGTCTGATGCAATACGCGCAACTATTGAAATAATGGAAGCACCGAAAGCACAAATAAAGGTGCGTAGTTCCTATAACCTGGCAGGAATAAGCTTATGTCCTCAAGATTTATATCTTGAAATCAAGAAGAAATTCAAAGACTTCGAAATTGAATATGAACCTGACTTCAGACAAGAAATTGCGGATACTTGGCCAAATTCGATCAATGATTCAGCAGCCAAAGAAGATTGGAATTGGAAAAATCATATTGAAATTGAAGAAATTGTAAAAAAAATGATTTTTGGTTTTTCCAAGTAAAATCGGGGATTACAGGGATAAAAAGACTGGACAATTATAATTTTGTTTAATTTTTTATTTGTTTTATTAAACAATTTTTGTTTACATTTACGTCGTAAACATTAAACAAAATATTATGTCGACCATCGAATTCAATGAAGCACTCATGGATATTGAAAACAATCTTAAATCCTTTGCGCTCAGTTTTACGAGAAATATGGAGGATGCCAAAGACCTCACACAAGATACTATGCTGAAGGCTATCAACTACAAGACCTATTACACCCCGAAAACTAATTTTAAAGCATGGGTATTTACCATAATGAGAAATATTTTCATTAATCAGTATCGTAGAAAAGTAAAGTCAGGAACCATCTTCGATAACTCTAAAGAATTGTACTTGATTACGAACAGTCAAGGGCACGAGCAAACACCGGTTTCGCAAATTGCAACAAAAGATATTGAAGAAAAAATAGATAGTCTGAGCCCAGAATATAAGGATCCATTTATATTACATTTTGCAGGTTTCAAATATAAAGAAATCGCCGATCAATTAGATATCCCCATTGGAACAGTGAAAAGTAGGATATTTATTGCACGCAAAAAATTAATAGATTTACTGCCTGATTATTCTTACACTTTAAATTAAAAAATGTCACTCAAAATTATTGTCATCGGTTCAGGTATATCCAGCCTTTCTTCGGCCTCTTTTTTAGCCAAGGCAGGAAATGATGTAACAATAATTGAAAAAAACAATGAAATTGGCGGACGTGCAAGAAAATTTAGTGCGGAAGGCTTTACCTTTGACATGGGCCCAAGTTGGTATTGGATGCCCGATGTTTTCGAAGATTTCTTCAATAAATTTAATCACACCACGAGTGATTTTTATAATCTGAAAAGACTAGATCCCTCCTACAGGGTGTACTGGAAGGACGATACCCATACGGATGTTCCAGCAGATATGAATGCACTTGAAGAATGGTTTGAGCTCAATGAAAAAGGCAGTGCTGTGAAATTGAGAGCCTTTTTAAAGGACGCCGAAGTGAAGTATCAGGTCGGTATGCAAGACTTAGTATACAAACCAAGCATGAGCCTATTTGAATTTGCAAATAAAAAAGTGTTAAGCGGTTTGTTGAGTATGAACCTCTTTTCGTCCTTTGGAAAATTTATCAGAAGCTATTTTTCCAATGAGAAAATAATTGGCCTACTTGAATTTCCCGTTTTGTTTCTAGGAGCCATGCCAAATGAAACACCCGCATTGTACTCCCTAATGAATTATGCGGACATCAGGTTAGGAACTTGGTATCCCGAAGGAGGTATGTACAAATTTGTAGAGGCATTTGAAAAAATTGCTTTGGAAAATCATGTAAAATTCATTACCGGTGAAGAGGTAGTTTCATTTGAAAAAGAAAATCGAGACGTGAAAAGTGTAGTGACAACTAAAGGAAAATATACAGCAGACGTAATTATATCAGGGGCCGATTATCAGCATACCGACAAAAAACTCTTGAATGGACATGCTAACTATTCTCAAAAGTATTGGGATAAGAGAGTCATGGCACCGTCCTGCCTACTATTTTACGTAGGTGTGAATAAAAAGTTAAAGGATATTCAACATCATAATCTCTTTTTTGACGAATCATTGGAACAGCACGGAATAGAAATCTACAAGGACCCAAAATGGCCTAGTGCACCTCTATTTTATGTTTGTGCGCCCTCTGTAACCGATGACAGTGTGGCTCCGAAAGGAAGTGAAAATTTATTTTTTCTTATTCCAATCGCACCAAATTTAAATGACAGTGAGGAGACTAGAGAAAAGTATTTTAATATTTTATTGAGGCGATTCAAGGAAAAAACGGGCAATGATATTAAGGATAACATTGTTTACAAGAAAAGCTTTTGCATAGAGGACTTTAAAAAAGACTATAATGCATTTAAAGGCAATGCATACGGACTGGCAAATACCTTGCGGCAAACTGCTATATTAAAGCCTTCGTTGAAAAATAAAAATTTAGATAACTTTTACTATACCGGGCAGCTTACCGTCCCTGGACCTGGTGTACCACCCTCCATTGTTTCAGGAGAAGTTGTCGCTAAATATGTACTTAAAAACCATTTATAGAATGAAAGCAATTTTTGATAATCTAAGCCAAGATATGAGTAAAATGACTACACGTCGATACAGTACTTCATTTTCGTTAGGCATTCGTTTTCTAAACAAAGATCTTCACAAACCAATATATTCAATATACGGATTTGTACGTTTTGCAGATGAAATCGTAGACTCGTTTGATGGTTATGACAAAGAAACCCTTTTATCAGAATTTAAAAAGGACACGTACGGCGCAATAGAAAAGAGAATTTCATTGAACCCTATACTCAACTCATTCCAATGGGCTGTTAACAAGTATAACGTACCTTTAGATTTAATTGAAACTTTCATGAATTCTATGGAAATGGATCTTGAAAAGAAGGTTTATGATAAAGACACATACGAGAAATACATACTCGGATCAGCTGAAGTAGTTGGTTTAATGTGTTTAAAAATATTCGTAAATGGAGAAGAAGAAGATTATGAGCGCTTGAAAATGAATGCAATGAAGCTTGGTTCCGCATTCCAAAAAATAAACTTCCTTCGAGATTTAAATGACGATTTCAATGAGCTTGGTAGAACCTACTTTCCCGGTATCAACATGAATGACTTTAATAATATTGTAAAGAAGGAGATTGAGGGAGACATAGAAAAAGACTTCAGACTCGGATATGAGGGTATCTTAATGCTGCCAAAAAGAGCGAGATTTGGTGTTTACATGGCATATAAATACTATTTCAAACTATTTAAGAAAATTAAAAGAACAAAAGCTGAAAGAATTCTTGAAGAAAGAGTACGTATACCCAATCGGAAAAAGGCAAGGATTCTCGTTACATCATATGTGAGACATAATCTAAATATGTTATAAAATGATTGAAGTTCAATTGGTTGACAATCAAGATAATCCAAGAGGTACTATGGAGAAATTGCTTGCCCATGAGAAAGGAGAATTACATAGAGCGTTATCAGTAATTATAGTAAATTCTAAAAATGAAATTTTACTCCAACGCAGAGCCCTAGGCAAATACCATTCTCCTGGTCTCTGGACAAACACATGCTGCAGTCATCCCTTCCCAGGCGAGGATGCATTAGATGCTGCAAACAGGCGTCTCCAAGAAGAAATGGGAATGACCGCTAACCTTAAATTCGTCTTCAAGTTTCTATATAAATGTGACTTTGAAAATGGTTTAATTGAGCATGAACTAGACCATGTTTTTATGGGTCGAACTGACGACACACCTCATATTAATACAGACGAGGTGATGGCTTTTTCTTGGATATCGATTGAAAATCTTGACACCCAAATGGAGAAAAATCCCGACGAATACACTTTTTGGTTCAAGCTTATTATTCAAAATTATCGAAAATCACTAAACCCCTATTTCTAATGAAAGTATGTAGAAAAGCTAATTTTAATGCTGCACACAGACTTTATCGACCAGATTGGTCTGATGAAAAAAATGACGATGTTTTTGGAAAATGTAACAACTACAATTTTCATGGACACAACTATAAACTTGAAGTATGGATTGATGGTCCCATCGATCCGGAAACAGGCTACGTTATAGATCTCAAAATTTTGAAAGGAATCATTAAAGAGGAGGTAATTGAACGTTTCGATCACAGAAACCTAAACATTGACTGTCCAGAGTTTAAAAATCTCATTCCCACAGCAGAACACATCAGTATGGTTTGTTATAATTTGCTTCGCGCGAAGCTCGAGGCGAAATATGATCTATCCGTCAAACTATGGGAAACTGAAAACAACGTTGTAGTATACGAAGGCAAGTAAATTCCTGAGCCATGACTCACAATTGGAAGACTTTAGAAAAATTCACAAATTTAAATCAGCGAGAATTCACCAAGTTTTTCAATGCTCTTTCGGGTGCAAAGCCAGGATACTTAATCGGTTCGGGTGAGGGTAAGGATGAAAATTTAGCTATTTTCAATTCCATAACCCACCTTGGCGTAAGTCCTCCTTTGCTTGGATTTGTTCAAAGACCAACAACAGTAGATAGACATACTTATCAGAACATTATCAAATACAAACATTACAGTTTCAATTTAATCACGCTAGATTTCTTCGAAGAAGCACACCAAACTTCAGCACGATATGAAAAAGGAATAAACGAGTTTAATGAAGTTGGATTAACCCCCCTTTACAAAGAGGAAATCAGGTGTCCATTTGTTAATGAATCGCCCCTTCACATTGCACTTGAACTACACGAGGATATTGAGATCAAATCAAATAAAACTCGATTAATTGTGGGAAAAGTCATTGCTATATCAATACCAGATTTATGTACAGAAAACAAACCGGAAATGGATTTTCAAAAGTTAAAAAGTATCAATATTGCAGGACTATCAGATTATTATACTTTAAACAAACTCAAATCTTTGAATTACGCAAAACCAAATTAAGCAATGGAATTTAACAATGTACTTTTTTGGCATAGAAGAGATATAAGAATAGCCGATAATTCAGGTTTATGCAAAGCCTTAATCGAATCTGATGCCGTAATTCCAGTTTTTATTTTTGACACCTACATACTTAACAAGCTAGATAAAAAGGATGCAAGGGTATCGTTCTTGCACCATGAAATTTCACAACTCAAAAAAGCGTATCAAAAACTAGGATCCGACCTTATTGTTGCATATGGTAATCCGAAACAGTTGATCCCCAAATTAGCCAAAGAATACAAAGCCAAATATGTATATACCAATAGAGATTACGAACCTTATGCAAGGTCAAGAGATACTTATTTGTATTCTAAGCTCAAGGAAAACAATATCACATTTATTGGTTCAAAAGACCACGTAATATTCGAAAAAGGAGAAGTATTGAAAGCAGACGGTCTGCCGTATACTGTCTTTACACCATATTCTAGAAAATGGAAAGCTTACTTTCATGAAAATTATACAGCTTCATATCCAAGTGAAAAAAATACCGATTCACTTTTCAAATTTGAAATAATTCAGGACCTTATCTCATTGAAAGACATGGGCTTTGATAAAAGTAAAATGAGTTTCCCGAATAAGTCCATTGAGTCGCAAACAATAAAGAACTATCAGGAAAAGAGAAATTTTCCTGCCGCTAACGGAACTTCCCTTCTAAGTGTTCATTTACGATTTGGCACAGTTAGTATTCGTTCATTAGTTAATAAAAGTCGAAAGCAGAGCGAAACTTACCTTAATGAGCTCATTTGGAGAGATTTTTACCAAATGATTCTCTTTCATTTTCCGCATTCTGTAGAAAATGCTTTTAGAAAGCAATATGACTCAATTGAATGGGAAAAAAATATGGACGATTTTGAGCTTTGGTGCCAAGGAAAAACCGGATATCCAATTGTCGATGCTGGCATGAGAGAACTCAATACAACAGGATTTATGCACAATCGTGTGCGAATGATTGTAGCGTCTTTTTTCACCAAGCATTTACTCCTAGACTGGAGACTTGGCGCGGCATATTTCGCTGAAAAACTTCTTGATTTTGAGTTGGCCAGTAATACAGGTGGTTGGCAATGGGCTGCCGGTTGCGGTTGTGATGCCGCACCCTATTTCAGAATTTTTAATCCAACAACTCAGCAGCAAAAGTTTGATAAAGATTTCACATACATTAAGAAATGGATTCCTGAGTTTGGGACAGAAAAATATCCTGCACCAATCATTGAACATAAATTTGCAAGAGAAAGAGCATTACATCGCTATAAAAAAGGCCTAGGTAAATTATGAAAATAGGAGAACAATGCCCTACACTAGCTTTTGACAATCAGCACGGCAATCCCATACCATTTAGTGAATTCATAGGTAGTAAAAATATCGTTTTCTTTTTTTATCCGAAAAACTTTACGCCTGGGTGCACAAAAGAAGCCTGTGTATTTCGAGACAGTTATAGTGAATTTCAACAATTCGATTGTGAGGTTATTGGCGTTTCATCAGATTCAAAAAAATCTCATTTATCTTTTTCAAATACATTCGATATCAATTATCATTTAATTTCAGATCGTAATGAAAGGCTCAGATCGTTATTTGATGTCCCTAAAAATTTATTTGGACTCATACCCGGACGAGTAACATTCGTCTTTGATAAAAAAGGAATGTGTATCGGATTATTCAACTCAATGATCAATTCTCAGGCGCACATACGGTTTGCACTAAAATGCCTTAAAGAAATAAATAAAAAGAATTAAAATAGATTACCCCTTAAGAATGCCTCGGGATACGACGATCTTTTGGACCTCAGAAGTTCCTTCATATATCTGGGTAATTTTCGCGTCCCGCATTAATCTTTCCACATGATACTCTTTAACAAATCCATATCCTCCATGAATTTGTACTGCTTCTACGGTCTGTTCCATGGCTACTTTCGAAGCGTATAACTTCGCCATAGCACTTGATTGATCGAAATTTTTACCTTGGTCTTTATCTAATGCAGACTTATAAACTAACAATCTCGCCGCTTCAACCTCTGTTGACATATCTGCAAGCTTAAATGCAATTGCCTGATGCTTATATATTTCTTTGCCAAATGCTTTTCTTTCCTTTGAGTATGCAATAGAAAGTTCAAGTCCACCGGCTGCAATACCAAGTGCTTGAGCTGCAATACCGATTCGACCACCCGAAAGTACCTTCATCGCAAATGTAAACCCAAATCCATCTTCACCTATTCTATTTTCTTTGGGAACTTTGACGTCATTAAATAAGAGTGTATGCGTATCACTACCTCTGATACCTAATTTATCTTCTTTTGCTCCTACAATAAATCCTTGCATTCCCCTTTCAACAATAAATGCATTTATTCCTTTATGTCCGGCTTCGGCATTCGTCTGTGCCATAACTATATATATACTTGCCGTTGATCCATTTGTAATCCAATTTTTTGTTCCATTCAACAAATAGTGGTCTCCCCTATCTATTGCACTTGTCTTTTGAGATGTTGCATCCGAACCTGCTTCAGGTTCAGACAAACAAAAAGCTCCAATCTTTTCACCAGACGCCAAAGGAACCAGATATTTTTGTTTTTGTACTTCAGTCCCAAACTTTTCAATCCCCCAACAAACCAAGGAATTATTTACGGACATACACACAGAAGTTGAAGCATCTACTTTTGAGATCTCTTCCATAGCTAAAACATATGAAAGCGTATCCATACCACTACCTCCATATTCTGGAGAGACCATCATACCCATAAAACCTAACTCGCCAAGCTCCTTAATCTGAGCTGCCGGGAACTCTTGCTTATTATCCCTTTCAATTACTCCAGGCTTTAAAACGTTTTGCGCAAAATCTCTTGCTGCTTCTTTAACGGCTTTATGCTCTTCGGATAACTCAAAATTCATATTGGTAAAATTTAATTTATTTTTGACAAAAATACTTAATTCTTAGGGGAAAAGAAAAAGCTCGTGATGATAAAAAATTTGATAGGACTTATGAGCGGTACATCTTTAGATGGGCTAGATATCGTCCTTGTAAAATTTGAGGAAAATAGAGGCAAAGTTGACTTCAAAATAATTAGCAGCAATACTGTAAGCTATCCTCCTGATTTAGAAAGAAATATTAAGAAAGGGCAAAAGCTAAAAATTGATGAAATACAAATTTTAGACAAAGCAATTGGTCTATTTTTTGCAAAGCAAATCAACTCTTTTGTTGAGCAAAATAAATTTGATCACGATAAAATTGATGCGATTGCTTCTCATGGTCAAACCATCTTGCATCAACCTGAAAATGGTTTTACTTTACAATTAGGCTGTGGAAGTACAATTGCCTACCATACCGGCATTCCAGTTATCAATGATTTTAGATCTTTAGATATTATCGCTGGAGGAGAAGGAGCTCCTTTGGTTCCCATAGGAGATTTTCATCTATTTAATGGTAAAGCCCAGGCATTTGTAAACTTAGGAGGCTTTTGCAACATTAGCTTCAAGAATCCTAAAAATAAAATAACCGCTTTTGATATCTGCCCATGTAACTTGCCTTTAAATAAGTTTGCAGAACTATTAAATGCAGCGTACGATGAAGATGGTGCTTTTGCTAGATCCGGGGAATTAAATAAATCACTTTTGCAAAAGCTCAATAAACTGAAATATTATACTAAAAAAGCACCGAAATCACTGGGCACTGAATGGCTAGAAAATGACTTTTATCCGCTCATATTGGAGGATCTGAAGCCCAATTCAATTTTAAGAACACTTTCCAAACACATCGTGACTCAAATTCTTTCTACGCTCCATCAACATAAAATACGTTCTGTTTTTTTTACCGGTGGAGGTGTAAAAAACAAATTCCTCATGAATGAACTTCATAAAAATTACTTGGGAAAAATCATCGTTCCCGAACATGAAATAATTGATTTTAAAGAAGCATTGATTTTCGCATTTCTAGGTTATTGCTACCTATTGAATCGTGCAACCACCATCCAAACGGTTACCGGATCAGCTCTTTCTCTAAGTACAGGTGTATACCATAAACCCGGATATCCGACTAATCCAAAACCCTGATGCAGCTAATTAAGAAAAAACAATCGTTTACATCGGGGATTTATTATTTTTGTTCACAACTTGAATGAAACCAACTAATGAAAGAATTATTAGAGAGATTTGAAAATAAGCAACCTGAAATCGTGTTTGAATGGAGTGATTCGGAAACCGATGCCAAAGGATGGGTTGTGATAAACTCTCTTCGAGGCGGTGCTGCTGGTGGTGGTACAAGAATGAGAAAAGGATTGGATAAGCGTGAGGTAGAATCTCTTGCAAAAACAATGGAAATAAAATTTACGGTTGCCGGTCCTCCAATAGGTGGTGCGAAATCAGGAATAAATTTTGATCCAAAAGACCCTAGAAAAGAGGCAGTATTGAGAAGATGGTACGCAGCTGTATCACCTTTACTTAAAAGTTACTATGGTACGGGAGGAGATTTAAATGTTGATGAAATACACGAGGTAATTCCAATAACGGAAGATTGTGGTGTATGGCATCCACAGGAAGGTGTCTTTAATGGTCATTTCCAACCAAAAGAAGCACAGAAAATCAACAGAATAGGTCAATTGAGACAAGGTGTTCTCAAGGTTATTGAAGACGAAAGCTACACACCATCAGTGGCGAGAAAATATGTAGTTGCCGATATGATTACCGGATACGGTGTTGCAGAGTCAATCAGGCATTATTACTCAATTTGGGGTGGTTCATTACAAGGTAAAAGAGTTATTGTTCAAGGATGGGGAAATGTTGGTTCAGCGGCCGCATTTTATTTGGCCCAAAGTGATGCCAAAATTGTTGGAATTATAGATAGAGTTGGGGGATTAATCAATACGGATGGATATAATTTCGAAGAAATAACAGAATTGTTTCTGAATAAAAACGGCAATGAGCTCGTATCAGATGATATCGAGAGCTATGATGCTATTAATTCGCGTATTTGGGATACTTCAGCCGATGTATTCATACCGTGTGCTGGGTCTAGAATGATTTCGCAAAAACAATTAGATCGTATGATTAAAGCAGGTGTCAAAGTTATTTCAGCAGGTGCGAATGTTCCTTTTGCAGATCCCGAAATATTTTTTGGTTCTATTGCTGAGCAAGCTGATGAATCAATTGCACTTATTCCTGATTTTGTTGCAAATTGCGGAATGGCACGCGTTTTTGCCTACCTCATGTCTAATGACCTGAAAAAACTTGAAGATCAAGAGATATTTTCAGACACTAGTACTACAATAAAAGAGGCTTTAGAAGCCACATATAAAGTAAACAAGGATACAACAGGCTTAGCAAAATCAGCCTTCAAAATCGCACTAAACCAACTCATTTAAGCTATGGAATTATTTATTTTAGTTGTTTTTATTTTTGGATACCTAGCCATCACTCTAGAGCACCCACTGAAAATAGATAAGTTGATCCCAGCACTCGTAATGATGGCCTTAGCATGGGCAGGAATTGCATTTGGGCTTGATTCATTTACAGCTTGGTTCGATCCTGGAAGTCACCAGTTGGTAGAAGGATTCTCAAGTCTCCCATTGAACGGTGCGCATGGTGAAATGTCTAAGATGGATTGGATGGAGGAAACATTGCTACATCATTTCGGAAAAACCTGCGAAATCTTGATTTTTTTAGTCGGAGCCATGACCATTGTTGAGATTATTGACCATTTCAACGGATTTCAAACCTTTAAGGCAATGATTAGCACTCGCAAAAAATCAAAACTTTTATGGATTGTTTGTATCCTGGCTTTCATTCTGTCTGCCATTATTGATAACCTTACCGCAACAATTGTATTGATAACTATTCTGAGGAAAATTATTAAAGAAAGAGAGCTCAGAATGTGGTTTGCTGGAATGATTATTATTGCAGCGAATGCAGGTGGAGCATGGTCTCCTATTGGGGATGTTACAACAACTATGCTTTGGATGCAGGATAAAGTTACGGCAGGTGTTTTAATAGAAATCTTACTTATACCGTCTTTGGTATGTATGATTATACCAACAGTGATTGCGACTTACTTACCTGCCTTTAAAGGAGAGATTGATGTAGAGGAGACGACAGATGAACACAATAAGAATAGTGTATTCATGCTTGTTTCAGGGCTCTTACTCATTGTTTTTGTTCCGATTTTTAAAACGCTTACACACCTACCTCCATATATTGGAATGATGCTTTCACTAGGAATCATGTCTATGATGGCAGAAATACTTACTAACCGTGATTTTTCATTGAATACATCAACACATGAGGATGCTCACGTTCATGGTCCAACGTTTAAGGCACTTACGAAAATTGAAATGCCGAGTATTTTATTTTTTCTTGGTATCCTAATGACTGTTGCTGCATTGGAATCTTTGGGAATGATTTTCACTTTTGGAAATACTGTGAACGGGATTATGCCAGAAAATGTATTTGTAGCGCTACTCGGCATAGGTTCAGCTATCATTGACAATGTGCCACTTGTCGCAGCATCTATGGGAATGTTCCAAGAGGCTATGGATGCAGAGGTATGGCACTTTATTGCCTATGCCGCTGGAACTGGTGGATCAATGCTCATCATTGGTTCCGCTGCAGGAGTTGTAGCAATGGGAATGGAAAACATTTCATTCTTCTGGTACCTAAAAAGAATTTCTATACTAGCACTTGTAGGCTATTTTGCAGGTATTGGTGTATTTTTAATTTTATAGTAACTATTTATAAACTAAACGTTTCAACATTATGAATCTACTTTTTTTAACTGCTGCTCCAACAGAAACAACCAAAACTTTTTGGGAAGTTTTCGTAAATACTGATGAACTCGTTGGTCTAACTATTAACGTGATCCTATTACTAATTTTAGGATATGTTGTTTTCATCTTTGTAAAAAAGTATTTTGACTTTAACAGCATCCTAAAAAGCTATAGTGCAATCAACAGAAAAATAGAGGAAGAGTATGATTCTATGATGCTGAGTAAATATGAAAACTCGACTAATCCATTCAAAAAACTTATTTCTAAATATATTTCATCATATAAAGACGGAAATAAGAAATCTATCGCTGAATCTCAATTAAAAAACCAGGGGGATTTCGAAATGGCAAGACTTGGAGAAAAGCTAGGTGTTTTAGCCACTTGCTCCGGCGTTGCCCCCATGATTGGCTTCTTAGGAACCACACTTGGTATGGTTTCTGTTTTTATTGGTCTTGAAGGTGCTGGCACATTAGAGATTAAAACAATTTCTGGAGGTATCCTAACAGCAATGACCACTACTGTATCAGGATTGGTTGTTGGTATTGTCGCCTACGTTGGTTACAATCACTTGGTGATGAAACTAGAAAAGATTGCTATTGAAATGGAGAATATTTCATTCAACTTAATGAAGAACTACGATAAGAAAGGGGAACAATAAACCATTATATCATGAGCTTTAACCAAAGAAATAAAATTAAAATTGAAGGTGGTATGGCCAGTATGACAGACCTAGTTTTCTTACTACTGATTTTCTTCATCATAATGAGCTTGATGGCGAACAATCAAACACCGCTTGATCTGCCAAAAGCAGAACAAAATTTACCGACGGACCAAACGCCTGTTGAACCCACTGTCCTTGTCCTTGAAAACAACAACTACATTGTAAAATTAGGCGATAAAGAAAGTGAAGAAGTAAATTATCCTGACATGGAAGAATTGATTACTACTGCAGTAGAAGAATCAGGTAAGACTAAAGTTCGAATTGCCGGTCACAAGCAAGCCAACTATGAATCTGTTTTCAAAGTCCTCGGTTTATCACAATTCAATGGATGGGATCCTGTATTGGCTTACGATAAATAAAAAGCATTGAAAAAAGAACAACAAAACAAACATAATAAGAAGTCTATGGTATTCACGCTTAGCTTTATGATTATCGTACTGGTTAGCCTGTCTTTTATAAAATTTAGCGTACCCATTGAGGTCAAATCATCGGTAACAGTTGCCCCTCCTCTACCTCAAGAAATCAAAAACTTTGTGGCTGAGTCACATAAAGCTCAAAGTAAAAAGCCTTCAAAATCGAAACAACCGGCTCAAAGTAAAAATCCAACAAACAATGCCAATGATGAATTGACCGATAATAACCCGGATGAAACAGTCTCAAACCCTTTTGGTGGTAGTGGAGGTGGACAAGAATTTGGAGGTGGCAGTGATGGAGAAGGTGAAGGCGGTGGCGACAACGGTGGTTCAGGAGGTGGTGGATTCGGAGAATTGATTCGTCTAAATTCCCCAGTACCAGATCAGCCCAATACGGATTACAGTGGTCAAGTATCAATTATTCTCACTGTAAATGATAAGGGATTTGTAATTTCAGCGAAGTCAACTAATGGAACTACACACCCAGATCAAAATGTTATTAAACTTGTTGTTGATCATGTTAAAAAGAATGTGAAATTCAAAGCACAGCCTGGCGCACCGATTCGAACCGCTTTTTATACCGTTCAAATTGACGCAGGATAAGTATCAATCTCAAATTGACTGGTTATATCATCAATTTCCTACCTTTCAAAATCAAGGAGGACGAGCATATAAACCGGGCCTAAACCACACCAAAAAACTACTCAGTCAGTTTCAGCTTGATATTTCTAAATTAAAAGCAATACACATCGCTGGCACAAACGGAAAAGGTAGCACTTGCAGTTATTTGGCCTCATTACTAACAGAATCAAATCAGAAAGTTGGTCTTTTCACATCTCCACATATTTTTGACTTTAGAGAGCGAATCAGAGTAGACGGCGTAATGATATCTCAAACAGCCGTTTTGGACCTCATTGAGGAAATTCAAACCCTACGACTCGATTTTAAGCCATCTTTTTTTGAGATTACCTTTGTAATTGGGGTGAAATATTTCCTAGACAAAGGTTGTGACTACTGCATATTTGAGACTGGCATGGGTGGACGGTTAGATGCAACCAATGTCCTATACCCAATCGTAACAGCAATTACAAATATCAGTCTAGATCACACTGAATTTTTAGGAAATACACTAGAATCAATTTCAAAAGAAAAAGCGGGGATTATCAAGGAAAATACGCCTATTTTTTTAGGCAAAAAAGAACCGCATAGCTTTCCAATTTTTGAATCCATTTCAGAGAAAAATAATGCGCCATTGCATATAAATGGCAATCAGTACCTGTTCAAAGGAATGCCTGAATACCAAAAAGAGAATTTCAATCTTGCACTCAATTTATTTGAGTTTATTTTGAAACGGAAATGTCATTCCGATACTTTGGAAAAAGCATTACACCATTTGGCGCAAAACACTGGCTATGGTAAGAGACTGGAATGTATTGCTGAAAACCCAGCACTATATTTAGATGTATCCCATAACGATGAGGGTATCCAAAGATCAATTGAATACATAAAAAATCAAACAAAAGGACAACTATATATTATTTTAGGAGGTGCAAAGGAGAAAAAATATAGCACTCGGACAATTGAATTTCTTCATTATGGACAGACTAGCTTTTGTCTTTTTTCGAACCCACGCTCTAAATCAAAAGAAGATTGGGAAAAGGCAACAAGATTTTTTGAAAAAGAAGTATTAATTTTCGCAAATTTAAGTGACGCTATGGAACGAATCAGACCAATGTTGGCTGAGGAAGATACACTTCTTATTACAGGAAGTTTCTTTTTAATTTCAGATTATAAACCATCCTTTTGGCAAATAAATCGTTTGTAAATCCCAAAATAGCTTTATCTTTGCACCAATGGAAAAGCAGGTCATCCTTAACGCGAAGCACCTTGAATTGACTCTAAAAAGACTTTGCCATGAGCTCATTGAAACCCATAACGACTTTAGTGAAACAGTTATCATTGGTCTTCAGCCAAGAGGCATTCACGTGGTCCAAAGATTAAAAGAACAGCTAGAAAATATTTTAGGTAAAGAAATTACTTGCGGTTCTCTCGATATTACATTTTACAGAGATGACTTTAGAAGAAGGGAGACTCCACTAATCCCAAGTGTAACAAATATTGACTTTAGCATAGAAAATAAGAACATTGTCCTAGTTGATGACGTACTATTCACCGGAAGAACAATTCGATCAGGACTAGATGCACTCCTTACCTTTGGTCGACCCAAAAGTGTTGAGTTACTTGTGCTTGTTGATAGACGCTTTCGAAGAGACCTTCCAATCAATGCCAACTACGTTGGAAAGGCGGTAGATACGTTATTGTCAGAACGTGTATCTGTTGAGTGGACGGAAATTGAAGGACAAGACAAAATAGTACTGTATAGCAAAGAAAATGATGAATAATTTAAGCGTTGAACACCTTGTTGGAATAAAAGAACTGTCGACTGAGGACATCAAATTAATATTCAAAACAGCCGATAGTTTCAAGGAAGTAATCAATCGCCCCATAAAAAAAGTACCATCCTTAAGAGATATAACGATCGCCAATTTATTTTTTGAAAATTCAACGCGGACCAAGTTATCCTTCGAGCTAGCAGAAAAAAGACTCTCGGCTGACATTGTGAACTTTAGTGCATCAGGAAGTTCAGTAAAAAAAGGAGAATCTCTCGTAGATACAGTAAATAATATCCTATCCATGAAAGTGGATCTCGTTGTTATAAGGCACCCGAACCCCGGAGCGGCGTCCTTTTTGTCTAAAAAGGTGGACGCAAAAGTTATTAATGCAGGAGACGGAACACATGAGCATCCAACGCAAGCGCTTCTGGATGCCTATTCGATTAAAAAAAAACTAGGCAGTGTGAAAGGGAAAAAAGTCGCTATCGTAGGAGATATTTTGCACTCAAGAGTTGCACTGTCGAATATTTATTGCCTTCAAAAACTTGGGGCTGACGTCATGGTTTGTGGTCCACTAAACTTAATTCCTAAAAATATAAATAATTTAGGGGTCAAAGTATGTACAAACCTCAAAGAGGCTTTAGCGTGGTGTGATGTTGCAAATATGCTTCGCATACAATTGGAAAGACAAGACGAAACCTACTTCCCGTCTTTAAGAGAATATTCAATGCTATTTGGACTCAACAAAGAAATTCTAGACTCACTATCTAAAAAAATAGTTATCATGCATCCGGGGCCTATAAATAGAGGTGTTGAGATCACATCTGATGTTGCCGACAGTGAACAAAGTATCATTCTTCAGCAAGTTGAAAACGGTGTTGCGATAAGAATGGCAGTAATTTATTTGCTTGCTTCTCAAATTGAACGCTAAATTTTATATTTTTGAGGATAATGAATAATTTTTCATCTGAACATAAAGGGAATGTGGCGGTCGTTTACTCACAAGTGGATAAATTAGACTCAACAAATGCACCCGAACTCAAAAGCTTATTTATCCATTTGAACAAAAGCGCCAATAACCTTATTGTTTTAGATATGAGCCAAACCAAGTATTGTGACTCATCAGGGCTTAGTGCGATATTAATCGCGAATAGGCTTTGTAAAGATACGAGTGGTTCTTTTCACTTATCTGGATTACAGCCTGATGTATTTAAAATGATTCAAATCGCTCAGCTCGACAAGGTGCTCAACTTGAGTGAAAATTTAGACAGTGCACTGGTTGCTTTAAAACAGTGAATTTCTATGTAACCATTCTAGGAAGTGGTGCTGCCTTACCCTCCAAAAACAGAATGCCTTCAGCGCAATACGTCAATTGTAACAACCGACATTTTTTAATTGATTGTGCAGAAGGAACACAGCTTCAGCTTCGGAAATATAAAATCAATTTTCAAAAAATTAATCACATATTCATTTCACACCTTCATGGCGATCATTATTTTGGATTGGTAGGACTCTTAAGTACAATGAATTTATTGGGAAGAGAAAAAGAGCTATTTGTTTATGGACCTAAAGAGCTTGAAGGTTTTATTCGTCCAATGCTCGAGTTTGAAGGTTCAAGATTAAGGTTCAATGTAAGCTTTTTAGAATTAAATATGAATGTTAAAGAAATCATATATGAAGATGATATTGTCGAGGTACACAGTTTTCCGCTGATACACAAAATTCCAACATGCGGTTTTCTAATCAAAGAGAAACCAAAACTACTCAAGATAAACCCAAAAAAATTAAAAGAATACGATTTAAAAATTGAGCACTTCAAAGCTTTACAAAACGGAAATGACATTGTTCTTGAATCTGGAGAAAAATGTAAATACCAAGAACTTACATTACCAGCAAAAGAAGCCTTGAGTTATGCCTACTGTTCAGACACAAAAAAAAGTTTAAGTATTTCAAAATATTGTAAATGTGTAACAGTATTATATCACGAGGCCACATTCCTCATCAAAGATCAAAAAAGAGCAAATGCTACAACGCATTCTTCAACAAAGGATGCTGCGGATATAGCAATCGCTGCGGAAGTAAAAAAGCTGGTTGTTGGACATATTTCATCG
>MDTC01040112.1_pt1 | contig 17803 bp, 14 predicted proteins | sample 811181 | NCBI WGS metagenome assembly MDTC01 (sample SAMN05326644, study PRJNA326480) | marine metagenome | isolation source: seawater | place: Pacific Ocean: North | collected 2011 | reverse complement strand
ATTATTCAAAAGTTCTTCAGAATTGTTTTTAAATTTTGATTTACCTAAATCTGATTTAGAATGTTCTAAAAGTTCTCTGTGGCTTGTTATGTTTCTTAACTTGTAGTTTTTACTTAAAAAAGGTAAAAAATATTGATGCAAATCATCTCTGTACAACCTATCTTCTTCAAGGATAAGAGAAAGTAATTGAGGAAGTGATGCAACTTCATTCTTTATTTTTTCATCTCGAATAATTGAGAGTTTCCCTGAATTTATTATTTCATTCAATACGCCATTTTCAGGAACAAATATCCATCCTGAGACAGTAATGTGGTACATTAAACTATCTAAATATTTATTAGAAAGCCACTTTTCATTTGGTCCAATATATTTTAAAATTTCATTATTAGCTTCAATAATTTTTTGCTTCTCAACAATAGAGCGTTCAATAATATTTAAATTATTGGAAACTTCATTATGAAACGACAATAATGTCTTTTTCTCTTCATTAATTAATTTTCTTTTTTCATTCCAATTATTGACTTGAAGTGCTAATAAAATCCCAATAACAACTAAAACAACTTCTCCAATTCCATACTTTAAGTACTGCTTAATTTCAAGTGATTGAAATTTTTGAAATCTAAATAACCTCATAATTAAAGAATTAGTTTTTTATTTTTTTAAAAGTATATGTTTTTTATGCTTTTAATCACAAAACCTAATACAACTCCAACAAACAAAATAATTAGTATGACTTTGTTCCATTTCTTATACTGATTAGTTCCTTTTGGATGTGGGTTGTTTCTCATATTCCCAATATACTTAAAGTCCGTTAGAAATGAAAGTACAACCCTACTTAAGTGGTTAAAAGGTTACCCAATTAAAAGAAGAAAATATGCCTATGGTTTAGTTATTTGCCAATACAGAATTTAGAAAATATATTTCCTAGTATTTCATCATTTGTTATTTCACCAGTAATTTCACCAATATGTTCTATTGATCTTTTGATATCGATTGAAAGAAGGTCTACGGAAAGATTTTTTTTCAAACCAATTTGAACCTCATTGATAGCTTTTAGTGCTTTATTAAGGGCTTCTAAATGTCTAGAATTACTCAGAATTACGTTGTTGCTAGAATTATTGATATTAATTTCCTTAAATAGTTTATCCTTTAACACAGACACACTTTTAAAGTCAATTGCACAAATTTCAAGTACATCTCGATCCATTAATTTTTTTTGTAAATCAAAATTTTTAATTTTTAAATCTGTTTTATTTCTAACAAGAATAATTTTAAGATCTTTTCTCTCAAAATCTTTAAGGGTATTTTCAATTTCATCAATAGTTGTGTCATTTATATCAAATAAAAAAATCAAAAACTGAGAATTTCTTATTTTTTCTTTTGTTTTTATTATGCCTTTACTTTCAATAACATCTTTTGTTTCTCTTAGTCCTGCTGTATCAATAAATCTAAATTTAATTCCATTAATATTAATTGAATCTTCAATACTATCTCTGGTTGTTCCAGGAATTTCAGAAACAATTGCTTTATCCTCTTTTATGAGAGTATTTAAAAGTGAAGATTTTCCAGCGTTTGGTTTTCCAGCAATAGCAACTGAAACACCATTTTTTAGAACATTTCCTGAGTTAAATGAATCTACTAATATTCTAAGTTCTAAATGAATCTTTTTTAATAAGGAATCAAATTGTTTTCTGTCAGCGAATTCTACATCTTCTTCAGAAAAATCTAATTCTAGCTCAATTAGCGAAGTAAATTTTACTAATTCTTCTCTTAATTTTTTCAAATCATTACTAAAATCTTTCCTCATGTGCTGCATTGCAAGTTTATGAGAGCTTTCGTTCTCTGAACTTATTAAATCAGCAACAGCTTCAGCTTGATTTAAATCCATTTTTCTATTTAAAAAAGAACGAAGTGTGAATTCACCAGGCGATGCTAATCTGGCTCCACTTTGAATTAAAAGATCAATTAATTTTTGTTGAACGAAATTTGATCCATGACATGAAATTTCAACTGTATTTTCTCCAGTATAGGAGTGGGGTGCTTTAAAAATTGTAACCAAAACCTCATCCAAAACATCGTTATTGTTAATTATTTTTCCGAGGTGGACGGTATGAGATTTTTGAACAGACAACTTGTTATTTTTTTTATTAATAAATATTTTATCACAAATTTCAATTGAGTCTTCACCAGATATTCTAACAATCGCAATTGCTCCAATTCCAGGAGGAGTTGAAAGAGCCACTATCGAGTCTGTTTTAATCATATAATTTCTTTCTTGAAAGTACTTCTTTTTTTGTGTAAAACATTTTTGTAATTTTTCCAAAATGCCTGAATTGATTTATTTTCAATTAATTCAGGATTAGTTTCAACCTCTTTGATTCCTCTTTTATTAAACATTGTTTGAAGGTCATTAAACAGAATCGCAGTGACACCTTTATTTTGGTACTCAGGATGTACTCCAATTAGGTAAAGAGATGCCCTTGAATTAAATTTTTGTGCTATTAAAATTCTTATAAAACCAAAAGGAAATAGTTTTCCATTTATTTTTTTTAAAGCCCTTGAAAAAGATGGCATTGTAATGGCAAATGCAATTAATTTCCCTTCTTTATCAACAACACTTTTTATGAAGTCTGGGTGAATATACCTTAAATATCTTTCCTTGTAATGCTCTACTTGATATTTTTGAATTGGAACAAAGGTTTGTAAATTGTTATATGTATTGTTTAACAAATCAAACATTTCATCTATGTAGGGGACAATTTGATTGGTACTATTAAAATTAAGTGGCTTTAAATTGTATCTTCTCATAATTAAATCAGAAAATTTTTTAACTTTTTCTGGTGCCTCTTTTTCTGAATAAATTTGAATTTTATATTCAACCCATTCTGCTTGCTTTTTAAACTTTAGTTGTTTTAGATGTTCTTTTTGATAGGGATGATGATACCATGTAATCATTGTATTTAGCTCATCATATCCGTAAGTCAATAGCCCTGCTTTATCCATATTAGAGAATCCGACAGGTCCTTCAACGTAAGACAAATCTCTTTTATTACCAAAAGAAATTACTTCTTCTAATAATTTTCTTGAAACCTCTAGATCGTCTACAACATCATACCAACCAAAACGAACTTTATTTTTATTTTGTTCTTTGACTTCAACCCAGTTTACAATTGCAGCAATTCTACCAACTATTTCATTGTTTCTTACAGCTAGATAATATTCTGCTTCTGCATTTTTAAAAACGGGATTTTTCTTTTTATTCATCATCTCCAATTCCTCAGCAACTATTGGTGAAACCCAATATTTTGAATTTTTATAAAGCTTAAAGGGAAAGTTTACAAAATCTCTATAGTCTTGATCAGTAACAGCTTTTTTTACAAAAATCATTTATTTTTTCTTTTACTTTTTCTTAAGGACTTTTTCTCTTTCTTATTTGATTTTTTTTGGTTCTTATTTGATTGTTTAACAGATTTTTTTTCGTTTTTACTATTCTTTTTTTGAGTTTTTTTCTCTTGTTTTTGTTTCTTTCTTAACTCCTTATCAACGGGTGGAATATCTCTATGCCAATCTAACCTAGTAGACAAACCTAAACTACCATATAATTTATTTGGAGTGTCTTTAAAATTTGACCCAATACTAACATCGAATTGATAATTTTTGTTGTAGAGATGGGCTAAACCTGCTTTGATAAATGTGTCGGAATACTTATCATTTTTAATTAGTTCAAACTCAATCATTGATGACCAACGTGGATTAGTAAAATTATGAGTAAGAGTTGTAATGTTATTTAATGTCACATTTTGAGTACTTATTCTGTCGTAAATAAAATTATTTACCAAAACCCACCTGCCAATAAAATGATGTTGAGTGATTAAACTTCCTCTGAAACTGATAGTTTTATCATCAAGTTCATAACTAGTTCCTTTTTTTATTGACGTGAAGGGATCATCATAAAAATATCCATTATCAGGAACATAATTAGCTCCAACATAAACAGAAAGAGCTGGAATTAAATCAATCCATCTAATTTTATTGTTTTTTTTCCAACTATAAAGGTTTGTGCCATGCCATTTTTGGTTTTTGTATGGATCAAAAATTAAATATTTAAAACCTAAATTCTGTTTGTTTAAGAAATTTATTTTTTCTTCAATTCCGGTCCCGTTCTCCAAATTATTAACAATTCTGTTCTGATTGTATGATCCATTAATCACTAATTCTAATTTTTCCTTAAAAAATCCATAACGAATATTATACTTCAACTCAAGTTCTTTTAGATATGAAAAGTCTAAGTTCTTGTGACTCAAATCAGAAAAGGCAGCTCCAACCTCAAATTGAAGAACATTTTTACCTACAGCAAAAGCACCTTGGGATGATCCAGGTCTATTAGAATTTATAACTTCTGTATATTGGGCAGAAACAGGAAAAACTAGAAGTGAGAAAATAATAAAAATATATAGTTGCTTCATCTGTGTCTAATATCATAAAGATAAATATTATTCATCATAGTATTAACTTATAATTTTTTAAATTCAATAATTGTATTTTTACAAAATAGATTAATTAAAATGATTACAATTTTTAAGTTTATTTTTTTCTTTATTCTTGTAATATTTATGTTAAGAATTCTTTCCCCGCTCATTTTGACCTTTGCAATGAAAAGACTGCAAAAAAACATGGAAAAAAAATTTAGAAATTTTGAAAATTTTAATAAAAAACCAAATTCTGACAAAAAAAAGCCTGATTCTGAAGACAAAGTAGGGGAATACATTGATTTCGAAGAAATAGATTAGTATGCAGGATTATTTAAAAAAAATTTTACCCCATTTAATTTGTGTTTTTTTATTAGCAATAATTTCAGTTATTTATTTTTATCCTGTTCTTTTAAATAAAGGATTGGAACAGTCTGATATTTCTCAATTTTTGGGAATGTCAAAGCAAATTGTTGATCACAGGGAAACTTATAACGAGGAACCATATTGGCTTGACAATGCTTTTTTAGGGATGCCCTCATACCAAGTAAGTGTGAAATATCCCAATGATATATTGAAATTTATTGATCTGTCAATAAGATTTTTGCCCCGACCTGCAGATTATCTTTTTCTCTATCTTTTTTCTTTCTACTTATTAATAATTTCTTTGAAAATAGATTACAGATATGCTTTTTTTGGTTCTGTAGCCTTTGGATTTTCAACTTATTTGATTGTTATTTTAGGTGTTGGTCACAATACAAAAGCTCTTGCTTTAGGTTATCTTCCAATGGTAATAATTGGAGTAATGATGATATTCAGGAAACATTTTTTGAAAGGGTTTTTGATAACATCAATTGCTTTAGGTTTACAAATACATTCAAATCATTATCAAATGACTTATTATACCTTATTGCTCATATTGATAATTTTTGTAGTTTATTTATTTTACTTTCTAAAAAAAAATGATTTAAAAACCTATTTAATAATTATTTCTGTATTTGCTGGATCTTCCATAATTGCATTAATGTTAAATGCCACGGCATTATTATCAACCTATGAATATTCCAAATTTAGCACAAGAAGCAAAAGTGAAATAACTATTAATCCAAATGGAACAAAGAAGGAATCTGGCTCGGGTTTATCAAAGGATTACATAACTGAATATAGTTATGGAATATTAGAAAGTTTAAACCTGTATATTCCAGGGTTTATGGGAGGAGGAAGTTCAGAAACAATATCTGAAGATTCTAAACTAATGGATTTTATAAAATCCCTAGATCCAGTTCAAGGACAACAAGTTTATCAATATTCAAGAACCTACTGGGGTAATCAACCCATAGTTGCGGCTCCTGCATATATTGGAGCCTCCATTTTATTTATTTTTTTTCTATCCCTACTAACAGTAAAAAATATTAATATGAGATGGATTGGTATAGCCATTGGCTTATCATTATTACTGTCATGGGGTAAGAATTTTAATTTTCTAACGAATTTTATGATAGATTATTTCCCATTCTACAATAAGTTTAGAGCAGTTTCCTCAATTCAAGTAATTTTAGAATTCTGTATTCCGTTGATGGCTGTATATGGAATAAAAAAATTCCTTTCCAGTGAATTTGATAACAACAAGAAACTTATGGCTTTATTAACATCATTCTTAGTATTTACTTCATTTAGTTTAATACTTTACCTTTTTGGAGACTCTTTATTTGAATTTAAGTCTAGTTACGAGATTTTTTCAAATTATCCAGAAATTTTAAATCTGTTGGTAGATGAAAGAAAATCAATTTTTAAATATGATACCATCAGGTCATTATTAATTATTTCCTCGGTTGCTCTAATATTATTTTGCAGTACAAAAAGAATTTTCAACAAAAATGTAACCATTTCCCTTTTGGTTATTATTGTTTTATTTGACTTGTGGGGTGTTAATAAAAGATATGTTAGTACGGATCAATTTGTTGAAAAAAACAGAGTAGAAAAACCATTTACAAAAACAAAAGCAGATGTTGCAATACAACAAGACACTTCAGATTATAGAGTTTTTGAGCCACAAAGAGGTTTCTCTAATGCAAGAACATCTTTTTTTCACAAATCTATAGCTGGTTACCATGCAGCCAAACCAAAAAGAATACAAGATCTATATGATTTTTATATTTCAAAAAACAACATGAGTATTTTAAATATGTTGAACGTAAAATATATAATTCAAGATGATCCTAACAATCCAATAGGGGTAACAAGGAATCCGAATAATTTAGGAAATGCTTGGTTTGTTGAAGAAATTATTAAAGTAAAAAATTCCGACGATGAACTATTAGAATTAGGTGAGATTGATCTAAGTAAAACTGCTTTGTCTAAAAATCTTAATGATAAAAATTATAATTTAAATAAATCAAATTCCATAATTTTAAAACAGAGAAAAGCAAATCACCTCATATATGAGGTAAATATTGATTCTCCTCAATTTGTAGTTTTCTCAGAAGCATTTTATAAGAATGGTTGGAAATCTTATGTTGATTCCAAAGAAGTAGAGCATCACTTGGTTAATTACCTTTTAAGAGGCATGGAAATACCAAATGGACAATATCAGATCCATTTTAAATTTGAACCTGAAATAATTACTCAGGGTTCAATTTTTAGCATATTTGCTATTATAATTTTAATAATTTCATTTTATTATTTTCTAAAAAAACATTTCTTTCATGTACGAAAAATTGCCTGAGTTTCGATATAGTAAAACATTAGCCATGTTAAATGAAATTTTACCAAATGGTGGTGTTATTTATGACTTGGGAGTTAGAAATCCTTTTTCTGAAATCATGGAAAAAGAAGGTTTCAAAGTAATAAATACTGTTGGTCAAGACTTGGATATTGATTACAATTTGAATATTCCAAAAAATGTTGATTTGATAACTGGGTTTGAGATATTAGAACATCTTGTTTCTCCATTTCCATTACTTAAAAATCTGAATTGTAAAAAGATTTTTGTTACAGTTCCAATGAATTTATGGTTTTCAAAGGCATATAGAAGTAAAACAGATCCATTTGATCGCCATTACCATGAATTTGAACCCTGGCAATTCAACTGGTTGTTAGAGAAATCAGGATGGAAAATAATAAAAAAGGAGTTTTGGAAAAATCCATCAAAAAAAATTGGTTTCAGACCAATACTAAGAAATTTTACAAACAGATATTATGCTGTTTATGCAGAAAGATCAAAAGAAAATTACACAAATTATTACAGAGGAATTTTAAATCTTTAAAAATCAATATAAATGAGAATAGGAATGATTCTTGATGCTAAATATCCAATTGACCCTAGGGTATTAAATGAGTCACTTTCTCTCATAAGCTCAGGAAATTCAGTGTATCTTTTTTGTTTATCTTTTAAAAAGAACTTCATTGAAAATGAAATTATTGACGGAATTAATATTAATAGATTTTATTGTTCATGGTTTACATATAAGATGTCCGCTTTAGCTTATACATTACCATTTTATAAATGGATAATGTCAAGAAAAATTAAAAAATTTATTAAGATTAATAAGATTAAATTTTTACATATACATGATATACAAATAGCAAGTTCTGTTTTTTTAGCTAATTCATTTTTTAAATTGAACACAGTTTTAGATTTACATGAAAATAGACCTGAAATAATGAAGTTTTACAAGCATGTAAACTCATTTGTTGGAAAACTTTTAATATTTCCCAGTCTTTGGAAAAAAGCAGAGGAGAAGTACGTTAAAATGGCTAATGGTGTCATTGTTGTTACTGAATTAGCTAAGAGTGAGCTTAAAGAAAGAGTAAAAATTGATTCTAAAAAGATTATTGTTTTCCCAAATTCTGTTGCGAAGAACTTTTATTTAAATTGTAATATTAGAAACGATATTTTGAGCAGATACGCCGGTTCATTTGTCATGTTATATATTGGAAACACTTCAAAAAGAAGGGGATTAGATTTAGTTTTAAAATCTGTAAAAAAAATTACAGAATATATTCCAAATTTTAAATTTGTAATTGTTGGTTCTAGTAGTCATGATTATAATCTGAAAAAAACAATTAAAAAATTGAAAATATCAAATTTCATTGATTTTGAGGGTTGGCAAAATCAAGATCTATTTCCATCCTATATCAAATCTGCTGATATCGCTATTTCTCCTCTTGAAAGTAATATTCATCATAATACAACTTATGCCAATAAAATTTTCCAGTATATATCATTTGGTTGTCCTGTTATTGGAAGCGATGTTACAGCACAAAAAGAGTTAATTGAAAAATATAAATTAGGTTTAACATTTAACTCTGCTAGCTCAGAAGATTTTATAAAAAAAACAATTAAGCTATATAAAGATAAAGACTTGAGAAAGGAAATTGGAGAAAATTGTTTGAATGCTATAAGTAACAATCTAAGTAATGAAATTATTAGTAAAGACTTAATTGATTTTTATGCAAAAAAATAGACTTTTACTAATTGTTTATTATTGGCCTCCCTCAGGTGGATCGGGTGTTCAAAGATGGATTAATTTATCTAATAATCTTATTGATTTAGGTTGGGAAATTTTTGTATTAACTGCTAAAAATCCAAATTATGATCAAGTTGATTATTCTTTATTAAAAAAAATTAATACGAAGACTAGTGTTTTCAAAGTCCCAATTTTTGAACCAGCAAAATTTTTTAAATCTGATATTAAGAATAAAAAAAAGGGTAGTAGTTTTTTAAATAAAATATTAATTTGGGTTAGAGCAAATTTATTTTTTCCTGATTCAAGAATGTTTTGGATAAATAAAACAAGTGAATTTGCCATTGAAATTATAAGAAAAAATAAAATTGATTGTGTCATAACTACTGGACCCCCATTTAGTTCTCATTTAATTGGCTTGAAAATAAAGAGTTCTATTGCTGTTAAGTGGATTTCAGATTTTAGAGATCCTTGGGTAAATTTTTTTCAATTTAACTTGATGCCAATTAATTTTTATCTAAGAAATAAACATCGTAAATATGAGAATGAATGTCTAAAACTCTCAGATTGTATATTAACTACTACACCATCTTTGACGGAACATTATAAAAAGACAAATGTTAATACTTATACAATCACAAATGGATTTAATTCTTTTTCAAAAAATAATTTAAACAAAAAGTTTATATTAATGTATTCGGGAATAATGAAAAGTATTCAAAATCCAAAAAATTTATGGAAAGTTCTCAATGAGATATGTTCAGTAAATCAGGACTTTAAAAATGATTTTATTTTAAAAATGATTGGAAATATAGATTATGAAATTATTTCAAATGAGGATTTAAATAAAATGAAAGATAATGTAAGGTTTGAAGACTATATGGAAAAAACTAAATTAGATATTGAACTATCAAAAGCTTATGCTTTTATACTTAGCTCCATAAACATGGAAGGTTCTAAATTTATAATACCTGGAAAATTATACTATTATTTTTCTTTTAGACGTCCGATTATTTCCTTTTGTTCTACTAATGATGATACCGCAGATATAATTAATAATACTCAATCAGGTAAAGTATTTGATTATATCGAAACAGAAAAATTAAAAAAATATATTTTAGAGCTTTATTCCAACTTTAAGCTAAATAAAAATAATTTTCAGCCTGTTGAATTAAAAAAATATAATTTTAAAAGCATATCTCAAAGATTAGACACTATTTTAAAAAAAAATATTAATTAATGGGTATTGTACTAAAACAAACTTCTGCTAACATAATTACAATCTCCTTTGCATTAATAATAGGTGGTTTTAATACACTTTATTTTTATCCAGAATTCCTTAAAGATGAATATTACGGCTTAGTTGTCTTTCTATTAGCAACATCAAATCTCTTACAACCAATAATGTCTCTTGGAGCTCAACACACAATTATAAAATTTTATAGTTCATTTAAAACTAAGGATTTAAGGGACAAGTTTATGTCAAGTATAATTTTTGTTCCACTAATTATAATTATACCAATTACCCTTTTGGTAGTACAGTTTCATGATTCATTAGGTTCTTTTCTATCTATGCAAAATCCAATTATTGAGTCATATGTATGGATCATTTTTTTAGTTGCTTTTGCTACATCATATTTCGAAGTTTTTTATGCTTGGGCACGAGTTCGATTAAAGTCAATTTTTGGAAATGTTTTAAAAGAAATATTTCCCAGAGTCTCTGTCATGTGTCTTTTGAGTTTAGTTGCAGCGCAAATCATAACTAAAACCGAGTTTGTATGGTGGTTGACAGGGCTCTATTACTTAAGGTTGATCATAATGATTATTTATTCTCTTTTGCTTTACACACCGAAATTTTCCTTTGTTCTTCCACAAAATTTTAAAGAAATAATATCTTATTCAATTTACATTCTACTTGCAGGTTCAGCAGCAAGTTTACTAATAGATATAGATAAATATATGATACCCCAAAAGGAGGCTATTTCTCAAACTGCATATTATGCTGTTGCAGTATTTATTGCTACAGTGGTAGAAATACCAGGCAGAGCAATGTTTCAAATTATTAACCCTTTGGTTGCTAAGTGTTTAAATGAAAACAATATTACAGAACTGAGAAAGTTATATACAGAAAGTTCTCTAAATCTTTTAATTGTTGCTGGCCTGTTTTTTTTATTGATTAATATTAATATTGGTCCATTTTATGAACTAATGTCAAATCCAAGTTATGGAGATGCATTGTGGGTGGTTTTAATGATTTCACTTAGTAAACTAATTTTAATGAGTTTTGGATGTGGCCCTGCAATTTTGGCTACTGCTAAGTTTTATAAAATCACACTACCATTTTCAGTTTTAATGGCAATCTCGGTTTATTTACTTAATGATGTTCTGATTGATATATATAGTATCAATGGTGCGGCATTATCAACATTAATTGTTGTCGGTTTTTTTACTTTTATTAAAGTTTTTTACATAAACTTTAAATTAAAAATAATGCCTTACTCAATTCAATCAATTAAAGTATTGATGATTATTTTAACAGTTTTTTTATTATTTGGTGATAATGATGGAGATGGAAGATTATTTTATTCATTATTTGAAAAAGAATATTTAAACTTATCGAGTTTAATTAAAATAATTTTCAATTCTGTTTTCATATTTGTTTTGTATGGATTTGCAATTTATATAACAAAACCTTCAAAGACAATAAATCTTTTTATAAATAATCTAGTTAAAGGAAAGTTTAGGTCTTAAGTATTTTGTAAGCAGTGATTTTTTATTTTTTATTAGCTTTTCAGGTGTTCCAGTAAAAACTAGTTTTCCACCTTTTTCACCTCCCTCAGGTCCCAAATCAATTATGTGATCTGCACTTTTAATGAGTTCTATATTATGTTCTACAACAATTATTGAATGTCCATTATCAATAAGTGAATTGAAAGAATTCAATAATTTTTTTATATCATGAAAATGAAGACCAGTAGTCGGTTCGTCAAATATAAAGAGTGTTTTGTTTTTGTTTGATCCCTTGGACAAGAATGTTGCCAATTTAATTCTTTGGGCTTCACCGCCCGACAGAGTGGAGGATGATTGTCCTAGCTGAACATAACCCATCCCTACATCTTTGAGTGGTTTTATTTTTTTTGAAATTTTGTTCTGATCATTTTTGGAAAAAAAATCTATGCTTTCGTTAATTGTCATTTTAAGTACATCATCAATATTTTTTCCATTAAATTTTACTCTTAAAACTTCTTTTTTAAACCTTTTTCCATTACAGATATCGCATAATAAGTTTACATCTGCCATAAACTGCATTTCAATTTTAACTGTTCCTTCACCTTTGCATTTTTCACATCTACCTCCATCTACATTAAATGAAAAGTGTTTCGATTTATATCCGTTAGATTTTGATAAATTTTGTGAAGCAAAAAGATTTCTAATATCATCATAAGCTTTTAAATATGTAATGGGATTAGATCTTGATGATAATCCTATGGGGTTTTGATCAATGTATTCAATTTGATCAATTTTATCAATATCACCTCCAAGTTTGTCAAACTGACCAGGTTTTTCCTTAAATATTTCTTTTTCCTTTAATAGTGCTGGATAAAGTATTTTTTTAACCAGGGTGGTTTTTCCACTTCCAGAGACTCCTGTAACTGCAACTAGATTATTTAATGGAAATTGGACATTAATATTTTTTAAATTATTTTCTCTAGCTCCAGAAATAATTAATTGACCAAAAGACTCTCTTCTTTTTGAGGGAAGATGAATTTTTTTTTGATTATTTAAGTATTTGGATGTTAAACTATTAGATTTTAATATTTTTTTTATTGAACCTTGTGCAACCACCTGCCCTCCGTTTACACCAGCTTTAGGACCAATATCAATAATTTGATCTGCAGATCTCATAATATCCTCATCATGTTCTACGACTAAAACAGTATTACCTATTTTTTTTAAATTAATTAGAATATTAATTAGTTTTTCAGTGTCTTTGGGATGGAGTCCAACACTGGGTTCATCTAAAACATATAAAGAACTAACTAGCGAGCTACCAAGTGAATTTGCAAGATTTATTCTTTGTGATTCACCTCCAGAAAGTGTACTTGATTTTCTATTTAGAGTAAGGTAACTTAACCCGACATCACAAATAAACTTTAACCGACTGCTAATTTCTTTTATAATCCTCTCAGATAATTTATTTTCATAATTTGAGAGCTTTAATGATAAAATAAATTCAGATAATTTATTTATTGGCATGTTAATTAGCTGATCTATAGATTTGTTATTGATTTTAACAAAGGTGGCTTCTTTTTTTAAACGATTACCTTGACATTTATTGCATTTGGTTTTTCCACGATATCTGGACAACATTACCCTATTTTGTATTTTGTAACTTTTTGACTCTAATTTTTTGAAAAAACCATTGATTCCTCTGAAATATTCATTTCCTGACCATAAAACTTCTTTCTGAGTTTCAGATAATTTAAAGTATGGTTTATGTATAGGAAAGTTAAACAGATGAGCATTTTTCACTAGTTCAGATTTGTTTTTTTTCAATTTTAAACCTCTCCAGGGTGCAATAGCATTTTCATAAATACTTAAACCATTGTTTGGAATAACCAAATCTGGATCTATACCAATTATGTCACCATATCCACCACATTCAGGACAAGCCCCAACAGGATTATTAAAACTGAACAAATGCTCAGTAGGTTGAGAAAACTTAATCCCATCAAGTTCAAATTTATTATTGAAAAAATATTCTTTGTTGGTGTCTAAATTTTTAATTATTAATTCACCATCACCCTCAAAAAAACCAATTTCGACTGAATCGACTACACGATTTAGATAGTCTGTATCTCTTTTAAATATGCTTCTATCAATCACAAGACTAAAACCTTTGATTTTTTTTGGATTACAATCTTCAATTCGTAATATTTCTTTATTACAATAGATTCTAGCAAATCCTTGTTTTTGTAACATTTCTAGAACCTGAGCTGTTCTTTGGTTTGATTTTGTTTTTTTTGGCGCAAGAATTATGAATTTTTGCTTTTCTTTAAAAGTTTTAATTAAATCAACAACAGATTTTACATTATCAGATTTAACCATTTTATTTGAAATGGGGGAGTATGTTATACCAATTCTTGAATAAAGTAGCTTGAGATACTCATAAATTTCAGAGGAAGTACCCACTGTTGATCTTGGATTTGTATTATTAACTTTTTGCTCAATAGCAATTGCTGGGGATATTCCAGTTATTTTATCTACTTTGGGTTTATTTAGCTTTCCAAGAAATTGTCTAGCGTAGGAAGACAAACTTTCGATATATCTTCTTTGACCTTCAGCATAAAGTGTGTCAAATGCTAACGTAGACTTTCCAGAACCAGAAAGTCCAGTTACCACAACTAACTTAAACTTAGGTATGTCTAAGTCTATATTTTTTAAGTTGTGCATTTTTGCACCCCTGATCTTAATATGATTTGAGGAATTTAGGTTACTTTTCAACTTATCAATAATTCAATCTACTAATATAAATTATTAAACAAATTTCTTGCCATTAAATTGTTTTGATTTTTATATTTAAATGATTTTATTAAATTTGAATATCATTTAAACAAACGCCTATACACTAAGCTTACTTTTTATTTTATTGTTTATTAAAAAATATTTAATTAAAAATTAAGTTATGGTTAATGATTTAAATGATTCAGCTTTATTGCTTGATTTCCAAAATGGCAACAATTCATCCTTTAAAATTCTTTTTTTAAGACACAAAAAAAGAATTTTCAATAATATAAATTTAAAAATTCGTGATACGGATATATCAAATGATATTTTACAGGAAACATTTATAAAAGTTTATAAGTTAATAAAGAAGGGATCTTACATTGAAAAAGGGAAATTTTTACCTTGGGTAATAAGAATATCTCATAATATGGTTATGGATTATTACAGAAATAAAAAAAGATCAAAAATTATTTATGAAAAAGACATGAAGTATTCTTTTTTAAATTTTAACCACGAAAAAGATTTTCAAAATGAAAAAATTATCTCTGATAAAACACTTTCAAAAACACTTTCAAAAATGATTGACAAATTACCTCAATCACAAAAAGAAATAGTAAAACTTAGATTTTTTTAAAACTTTAGCTTTAAAGAGATAGCAGAAATGAATAATATATCAATAAATACCGCACTTGGAAGAGTTAGATATTCATTAAATAATTTGAGAAAAGAAATGGATAAATCTTTATTAAAAAATGATCTAATGGAAATTGTATAATTTATTTGTACTTATTTAGCACAGACTTTCTTCCAATCTTTTGCATTATTATATCAGACTTTATGTCCCATCCTCTTGCTGGAGAAAATTTTCTTCCGTACCATATAATTTGAAGGTGAAGTTTATTCCATAGTTTTATTGGAAAAATCTTCTTTGCATCTTCCTCTGTTTTTTTTACATTTTTACCATTTGACAATCCCCATCTGAACATAAGTCTATGAATGTGTGTATCTACAGGAAAAGTAGGAATGTCAAATGCTTGAGCTAGAACAACACTAGCAGTTTTATGACCAACTGCCGGAAGTTCTTCCAAGTCTTTAAAATTTTGAGGAACTTTTCCATTATGTTTCTCAATTAAAATTTTGGATAAACCATATATTCCTTTAGATTTCATTGGAGAAAGTCCAACTGGCTTTATTATTTCACGAATTTCTTCAACGGATAATTTTATCATATCAAAAGGATTATCAGCTTTTGCAAATAGCTTTGGAGTCACTTTATTAACTCCAACATCTGTGCTTTGTGCAGATAATAATACAGCAATTAATAGAGTATATGGATCTTTGTGGTCAAGGGGTATCGGTACCTGAGGAAAAAGTTCCTCCAATTTGTTAATTATAAATAATACTTTTTCAGATTTTTTCATATAATTTATCTAAATTTAATCAAAAATAAATGATATGGCTTTACTAAAAGTAGGGGATAAGGTTCCTAATTTTTCTTGTTATGATGATAAAGAAAATTTAATTACGGATGAGTTTTTAAGAGGAAAAAAAACTATTATATTTTTTTATCCAAGAGCAAATACCCCTGGGTGTACCGCACAAGCTTGTAATCTTTCTGAAAATTTTTCCTCATTATCAAAAGAGGGCTACTCTATATTAGGAGTTAGTGCAGATAAAATTAAATCTCAATCAAATTTTTCACAAAAGTTCGGGGGGTTCCCATATCCACTTTTAGCCGATGTTGACAAAAAAATAATTAAAGCTTTTGGAGTTTGGGGTTTAAAAAAATTTATGGGTAAAGAATACGAGGGAATAATTAGAACAACTTTTATTGTGGATGAAGAACAAAAAATTGTAAAGGTTATTGAAAAGGTAAAAACAAAAGATCACTCAAGTCAAATATTGGAGTAAATTATTTATAGCCAAATAATTTTTTTGATTTTATTTGTTTGATAACCTCTTTTGGTATCATTTTTTCCCAGCCTTTTTTTCCGTCTTTTATTTTTTTAAGCACTTTATTAGAATAAATATTCAATAGCTTTTCATCATATTCTTTAATATCCACCAGTACTTTATTGCTCTTAAAGTATTTGTAAAGATTTTTCATTTTGTTAGCCACTTGTATATTATTACTATCGATTATACTACCATCTTTTAATTTCATTGGGTATAATAATACTCTTAAATTTTTAACAAATAATTTTCCAAATGCCTCCAAAATACCACCTCTTAAATCATCATAATATTTTTCATCAAAAATTTCAATTAAATTATTTACACCCATAGTTAAAACAACTTTATTTTCGGTGTAATTTGAAAAATATTCAGCTAGTTTATAATATTCTTTAAAGTTTGTAATTAATACAGTATGTCCAAGCGCACAAAGCAGTTTTGCTCTGTCCATAAAATCTTTTTCATTAATATCACCATCTCCGTTGGTAGATTTTAAATTGGATAATGTGATCTCAAAAAGGTCTATAAAATCACTATTACCAAAGTCTTTGTCCTTTGAAATTAGATTTTTTGATTTTAAATACATGTCTTCATTAACAAGTGTTACTGGTCTGAAACTTCCTCTTATAGCCAAGATATCTTTTTTCCAGAGAACTTTAGCAGGTAATATGTTATTTCCGTCAGGTCCAAACATTACAGCTTTTGTCATACCATTTTTTACTAGTTCAAGACTCATCAGTCTATTATCTACTTTTTTGAATAGGGGACCAGAGAAATTAATTGTATCAATTTCAATGGCGTCTGGCTCTATATGATCATATAGATACTTTAAAAATTTACGTGGTTGATCATATTTGTAAAATGCTCCATAAATTAAATTAAGACCCATTAGACCCAAAGACTCTTGTTGTGCTTTTGCATCAAAAGAATGAAACCTAACATGTATCCTAATTTCGCTGTAATCATCATTAGGATCAGTTTGAAATTTGAGCCCCATCCATCCATGTCCTTTATATTTTTTTGCAAAATCTATAGTTGCAACAGTATTGGCATAAGTAAAAAACATTTTATTTGGATTTTCACTCCTCTGCATTCTATCCTCAAGCAAATTAATTTCATGGTCTAACATTTTTATAAGCCTAGATTCGGAAACATATCCTCCAACTTTTTTTCCATAAATAGCATCACTAAAAGCCTTATCATAAGCACTCATAGTTTTTGCTATTGTTCCTGACGCTCCACCAGATCTGAAAAAATGACGTGCAACTTCTTGACCAGCACCAATTTCGGCAAAGGTTCCATAAATATGTTCATTTAAATTGATTCTTAAAGCTTTTGCTTTAACAGAGGGAATGTTTTCAAATGGTTGATCTCCTTTTAGGGAAATAGACATCATTTTCTTATTAT
>MDTC01060822.1_pt1 | contig 17809 bp, 17 predicted proteins | sample 811181 | NCBI WGS metagenome assembly MDTC01 (sample SAMN05326644, study PRJNA326480) | marine metagenome | isolation source: seawater | place: Pacific Ocean: North | collected 2011 | reverse complement strand
TATGGTAGCTTTTTTCATTACGGACGCTCCTTGTTTTTATAGAACCTCTATTGTGGCGCATTGACGCCGTTTTTGGGAGCGTCCATTTCATCACCCATCAGATTGTTTAATAAAAAGGTTTTCTTCATCAAGCTTAAATCAATCTTTTTTGAATGGTGTCTTATTTTAGTTTTTTATCAAACTTAAATTAACTTACTCCTCTTGGGTGTATTCTTTTATCCGAACTGAATTATCCCAAGTTTAAGCGAGTCATAGAGAAAGCCACTAGTTAATATTTAGGTGGTTAGCAATGCTAAGAATGAATAGCTTATTTCACGCCGAGGTTATCTAAACTAGCTTGAATCTCATACAGGAAAAAATTATTTTGAGAGATTATAATTTATATCGGTGTAGAGTTTGTGGCTTTAATCATATTGATATTCTTCCATGGAGTCCTTGGGGTGAAGATGGTACAGAGCCAAGTTATGATATGTGTGCTTGTTGTTTTGTACAATTTGGATATGAAGATTGCGACTTAGAAGACATAGTATTATATCGAAAAGACTGGTTAAGTTCTGGTGCCGAGTTCAAAGAAAGTAAATATAAACCAAAACATTGGAATTTAGCAGAACAACTACAAGCCATTCCTAAACAATTTCTACCTCATGATTGGAATTTGAATGAAGCGCTACAGCTTGTATCTTCTGCTCAGGATAGATTTAATTCTGATTCATAGCAATGCATATTTGGAGGAATGACAACAATATGGTTACAGGTTCAAAGGACTAATGTGATGCAAGAATTAGAATTAATTGATGAAGAAAATCTGCCTTCTTGGTTTAAGTATCCTAAAGAATTCTTAAGAACTGTTAATCTTGGATTAGTATATTTTGATGTTTGGTGGATATTTGATGGCGATACTTTATATAGTACGTATACAGGATTAAAAGAACGTTATCCAGATAGAGATCTAGTTCCTTTTGCAAGAAAGGGGGGAACCGACGATCATGCTTGCTGGGAACGAGGCAAGGGTGACAAAATTGTTATCATTCATGATTATGCTAGCCCTGGATACGAATCTCGAGAAGAGTATGAATCTTTTTGGGATTGGTTCCGTGCTGTTGTAGAAGAAATGATGGAGTTCGATTACGATTATGATGAAGAAATTGACGATGATTGGCTTACCAAGAAGTAAATATATTTCATGAGTATAAAACAGAGGAAGTGAATTCTATTTACATAATTTGATCCATTATCATAAAAATTATTTAGTATACGTTATAATCTACTTATTTATTTTAAGCCAAGGCCAAGCCTTGGCTTTTTAGATCGAAAATATCTATTATTTTTCCAGCTACAAATTGAATGTTCATATAGCCTTTGATTTTTTAGGTTGTATACATGATTTAGGGACTTCCCGTGCCACTTTTTTCTAGGTTTTTATCATTTTTTGAGTGTTTTATGAGAAGTCTTTTTTTATTATTTACCGCTACTGCACTTTGAAAAAGCTTATGAATACAAAGGCTCATTCCGTAAAATGTGAGTACACAACCGAAGTGAAATGTAAAAAAGTTATGCCCTTGTGAAATATTCTAACCACCTATCGCTACTGATAAGTCAGCGTAAATAAAATAGGCGATCCGCCTGGATGAGACGTAGAATAGGAACCTGGTTGAAGCTGATCACCGGGGGGAAGTAACAGAAAGCCACCTATATAGATATCATCCGTGCCTGCAGACGTATAACTTGCCGAAATACTCATACCTACACCCTCACAATTTCCACCTCGGCTGGAGTCGCCGTCACCTATGGATGAGGTCAAAGGCACAAAATGATTGGCATCATATACAGGTATCGTTTGACTAGGATTTCCCGCCAAAGCTAAAACAGCGTTACTGACATCACAAGAAATATCAATCACCTCTCCCATAGTCGAGATAACTCTAATGATTCCCGCTGATGCTCCGTTGCCTGTTGGCGTATAACCAGAGGTGATATCATGAACTTCACCTGTTGAAGCAAGAAGCAGTAAATAACCTCCAGGAGCGTTGGCATCAAAGGTTAAGCCACCATAATTGACAGATTGTATGCTGCTGATACTTAACCCCATGTTAGAGAATAATGCCGTAGCACCAAGCTCTGTATTCTCTTCTGCTGTAATCGAGCAAGACAGTCCTACCAAAGCAGAACTCAAGATGATCCGTTTTCTCATAAGGTACTCCTGTATGCTCTTATGTATGTGATGGGTTATCTATATCCGCATGTATCGCATTACTGATAGGTAAAAGTAAATAAGATAGGCGAGCCACCTGTATGAGATGTAGAGTAGAAGCCCGGTTGAACCTGATTACCGGGAGGTAGCACCAGAAAGCCGCCTATCTGTACATCGTCGCTTCCCGCAGACGTATAACTTGCAGAGACCGCCGTACAATTTCCATCTCGCCTTGGATCACCTGCACCAATTGAAGAGCTTAAAGGCACAAAATGATTAGCATCATACACAGATATCGTTACACTGGGGTTTCCCGCTAAAGCTAAAACAGTGTTACTGACGTCACAAGAAATATCAATCACCTCACCCACTGTGGAGGTCACCGTGATATTTCCAAGCGATGAGGTATTTGCAACCGGCGTGTAGCCAGAGCTCACATCCATGGCTTCTCCTGTTGCCATATTCAGAGCAAGATAGCCTCCAGACGAATTCTGCTCAAAGGTTAATGAGCCATAATTGACAGGCTGGACGTTACTGATACTCAACCCCATGTTAGAAAACACAACCGCAGCGCTAAGTTCCGCACTTTCTTCTGCTATAATCGACCAAGGCAATCCACACATCAAAACCGAGCTCAATAGGAACTGTTTTCTCATAACGCACTCCTGCTCACATCAAAAAGCATTTCACTTTAAGAAGTTATACTATAAAGTATAGTACGCAATATTGAGAAGGTCTTTGTTTTATTTACTTTTTTTGCTTCTCTACTGCACAAGTGATCAGTCAACTGATCTGACTTCTCAGCAGCTTTATAAGGTTCATAATCAAAACAACCTCTGTATATCATTTATTTGTTAAAGTATTAAAGTGAAATACCATTCCATATTATCACTTTCCATATTTAAAATGAGGCTGCAAAACTATGATATCAAAAGTAAAACAATCTAGATTCTTATACAAAATACACCTTCTTTCACTCTTCTTTGTTGTACCTCAAGCCTATGCAAATTGGCTCAGCACATCTTTAAGTTATGACCCATCTCAAACTACATTCTGGCAAAAACGTGCCGAACATGTAAATGAGATAGAAGACCATCTTTATCGTAACTTAGAGTTCGAGGTGGATTGCATCAATGATCCAGAGGGGAACAACCTCTGGTCGAATTATTTAAGAAGCGGAGACAGTCTTACATCCCTCAATCAGGTGATATCCGATAATGCAATGCAACAAGACTGGTTTCAACATGAGCAAGACTTATATGACGATGCCCAAAACTTAACACATACTCTCGATGCGCTACCTGATATGGAGCTTGAATCTTATGTTGTAAAGCCTATGTCTAATGAACTATGGCAGAATCTACAAATCGATAGTGTATACCAACACCATGGTTTTATGTCTGGTACAGCCTCTTTGCATCAAGCTTATGAAGAGATAGGCACGCATCATAACGCTTTGCCTCAGGCGATTTTAAAAATAGAAAGCAAAAAAGGTAAGCTAGTTAATTTTTTGTACCAAGATAATCAAGCAAAAATACTGTGGCGACCTCACTCCGCATTTCGCGTGATTCAAAAAGATTATAATCCAGAGCGTAATCTCTATTATGTACACTTACGAGAGACCTCACATCAAGACATCCAATCTATGAGGCGTGTTGTTGATGTAGGAGATGGACAGGTTTTGCGTCAACCCGCTTCTGCATCTAATTGCCGATAACAGCAGATCATAGCATTACGACCCAAAATTAAAAGCCTTTGCTTTAGAAAGCATGAGGCTTTTGATATACACAACAAAAGCTCAGTATCAAGCACTACAAAGCGATTTGCGACAAAAGCTTAAATTGACATAATGACTATAAACAATTAAAAATCCACCACATACCGTAAACAAAGTCTCTCCCAGCTCTCCCCACAACATTTCAGCTATCGTCACTGCTGAGATAAGAAGTGCCATACCCAATAGACCTAACAAAAAAGACTGCTTTTTTTGATGGTGCCTAAAACCTCTTAAAAAAGCAAAGCAACTCACGGGAAGTGCGATCGCTAACATATATAAATGGAAGCTTTCACTCTCAAAAAAACCAAGCAAAGCTGAAGGCAAAAAAAGTATGATTACAGGTAAAAAAAGACAGTGTATGACACACAAACTCGACAAAATCATACCCGCTTTATCTGTAACTCCTGAATGTTTAGACATATAAAGAATCCTATCCTGAAAGTCATATAAAAAGTGGTTTTTTTAAAAAAAACATCATCAACATTCTAACCTAGCATAGTTGTCAACCCCTAGCTTTTAATTTCTGAAGTTTTGCTTTGTACTGTACGATATCTCTGAAGTAAATACGCTGCATACTGTGCATTCAACAGATAACTCAGCTCAAATCGGGTGCAAAAAATTATCCAATTCTTGAGGTTCAAATAAAATAACAACTTATGCATCAGCTAAAAGTGTATTTTTTAAGTTATGAAGTTTAAGGTTTAAGTCGGCAAGCTGCTCTGTAATGGGCTTATATTGACGATAAATTTCAGACACTCTACGACTGAGCTCATGGTAAAGTACATAATCTATCTTCGATGATGGCTGATTTGACAAAGCATATAACCTGGCATAGAGCCAATCTAACTGTTCTTCAAAAGGCTGAGATGCCTGCATCAATTGCTTTATCTTTTGCTCATAAACCCTCACCAGTTGTAAGCGTAAACTTTCACTCCAAAGCACTTCTTCTGCAACCTGCTGATGCGTTTGCAAATAAGTTTTTGCTTGCTCTATAGACACTTGTATCGCTTGTAGAGCCTCTTGATCTTGTTCAATTTGCTGTTGAAGATCCGTGGAAGTCTCAGAAAAATCCGTATCTTTCTGTGATAAAGCGTCAATCGCTTCAAGCGCAGATTCCAGCTCTGCTATGTTATCTTGATAGACTTTTTCTTGTTGCTGATACACATGTAAATCATACCAATTCGTTTTATATTCTGTATCTGAGGTTGCAAAAGGTATAAATCTTTCTTGTTCGAGAATAAATGATGAGGTCTCTTCAGCTAAAGAAGACACAGAGATCAGTAAAGATAAAAACCATAATCCGACAGGTTTCATTTTAAAATGCGGCATATTCACCCCTTAAAAATCAACTAAAGTAAACGCCGTTAAAAAATATTGCAACATAATTTCAAATATTTATTTACATTTCAAGATGGTGAAGACTGCTTAGTTCCACTTAAGCATTTTATCATGCACTCTGGAGTGAAAAAACGACTCTTTTTTTTGATCTGCCTACACAGTAGTTGACGCAAGGTTTGTATGAAACATAGCTATATGAAGAGGTTTTAGGTATAATTCATTATCACTTTTATATCATTAAATTTGCACAACAGCATGAAGCATATTCGTAACTTTTCTATTATTGCACACATCGACCATGGTAAATCCACATTATCAGATCGATTAATTCAAATGTGTGGTGGCCTTTCTGAAAGAGAAATGGAAGCCCAAGTACTCGACTCTATGGATATAGAGCGTGAGCGTGGTATCACGATTAAAGCACAGAGCGTCACCTTGAACTATAAAGCACAAGACGGTGAAACTTATCAGCTCAACTTTATTGATACCCCAGGCCATGTTGATTTTTCTTATGAAGTATCACGTTCTTTAGCATCTTGCGAAGGTGCTCTATTAGTTGTTGATGCAGGTCAAGGTGTTGAAGCACAAACACTCGCCAACTGCTATACCGCTATTGAAATGGATCTGGAAGTTGTGCCTATTCTCAATAAGATTGATCTGCCTCAAGCCGATCCTGATCGTGTTGCTGAAGAAATCGAAGACATTGTAGGTATTGATGCCACAGGCGCAGCCCAGTGTTCAGCCAAAACCGGAGTCGGTGTTGATCAAGTTTTAGAAAATATTGTCCAGCTTATTCCATCTCCTGAAGGAGATTCAGAAGCACCTTTGCAAGCTCTGATTATCGACTCTTGGTTTGATAACTACCAAGGTGTTGTATCTTTGATTCGTATCAAACATGGTGTCCTCAAAAAAGGCGACAAATTCAAGGTTATGTCTACGGGTAAAGTCTATCAAGCCGATAAGGTGGGTATATTCACTCCCAAGCAAACCGATACACAAGAGCTCAAAACAGGCGAAGTGGGCTTTCTTATTGCAGGCATTAAAGATATCCTAGGCGTACCTGTTGGCGATACACTGACACTGGCCAAAAATGGCGCCCAAGAGCCTCTACCAGGCTTTCAGAAGGTTAAACCTCAGGTCTATGCCGGCTTATTCCCCATCTCAAGTGATGACTATGAGAGCTTTCGTGATGCCTTAGGCAAACTCAGCCTCAATGATGCCTCCTTATTCTATGAGCCAGAAACATCAACCGCTCTAGGATTTGGCTTTCGCTGTGGATTTTTGGGCATGTTACACATGGAGATTATCCAAGAGCGTCTAGAGCGAGAATACGATTTGGATCTCATCACCACAGCGCCAACCGTAGTATATGAAATCACGAAGACAGATCAAAGCATCACTCATATTGATAACCCATCTGATTTACCTGCTATCAATGATATTGAACAGATTGCAGAGCCTATTGTCGAAGCAAATATACTCGTACCTAAAGATTACTTAGGCAATGTCATCACACTCTGCGTGGAAAAGCGTGGCGTGCAAATTGATATGAGTTATCACGGCAACCAAGTGTCCTTGACCTATGAACTGCCCATGGCAGAAGTTGTTTTAGACTTTTTTGACCGCTTAAAGTCAACCAGCCGTGGTTATGCGTCACTGGACTATAACTTCAAACATTTTCAGCCTGCGAATATGTGTCGTTTAGACGTCTTAATCAATGGCGAACGCGTAGATGCTTTGGCTTTAATGACACACAAAGACAATGCACAATACCGTGGACGCGCTTTGGTCGAAAAAATGCGCGAGCTCATTCCGCGTCAAATGTTTGATATCGCTATCCAAGCAGCAATCGGTGGACACATTATCGCACGTACAACCGTCAAAGCTTTAAGAAAAGATGTGACGGCTAAATGTTATGGCGGCGATGTGTCACGTAAGAAAAAGCTATTACAAAAACAAAAAGAAGGTAAAAAAAGGATGAAACAACTCGGTAATGTTGAAGTGCCTCAAGAAGCTTTCTTAGCTGTATTAAAAGTAGGAGACTCATAATTTATGGCACAATATTTTTCAATTTTTTTAGTCGCTATGACAGCGCTTTCAGGAATAGTCTGGCTCATCAATGTGATGGTGCTCAGACCTAAGCATAATGCACAGGCGCAAGCCTCCGCAAAAGCTGATGTCATTGAAACACCACAGTCCAACATAATTGTTGAAGAAATAGGATCTTTTTTTCCTTGGCTGTCTGCGATACTGATCTTACGCTCATTTATCTTTGAGCCTTTTCAAATTCCTACAGGATCCATGATTCCAACACTTCTTGTGGGTGATTTCATCTGGGTTGAAAAGTATGCCTATGGCCTCAGAGATCCTGTAACACGCACTAAGTTTTTAGATGTAGGATCACCTCAGCGAGGCGATATCGCTGTCTTTAAATATCCAGTCGATCCAACTGTCGATTACATTAAGCGTGTCATTGGTGTACCGGGCGATGTCATCCGTTACCATAATAATCCCACTATTAATGCACAAAGAGGAATTGATTACAACAAACGCTTATGGATTAAAACGCCTTGCTCCACAGAACAAACAACGGACTGTGGTCAATTCAAGGAAATCGTCCATCAAGAAGTAAATCGTGGTGAATTTTTTCGTAACAATGATCAGCGCTACCCAATGATACGGGCAACAGAGCAGCTTCATGACGTCAAGCACGACATCCTGATCACTCCGGCATCCAACCCTGATATGTCACCTTATTTTAATGATACTATGGGTGAGTTTGTGGTACCTGAAGGTCATTACTTCGTGATGGGTGATAACCGTGATAACAGCGCAGATAGTCGTTTTTGGGGCTTTGTTCCAGAGGATAACTTAGTGGGAAAAGCCGTTGCAATTTGGATCAGTTTTGAGTTCAGTGAGGACCCAAATGATATCTTGCCTTCATGGTTACCTCGCGGTATTCGCTTTGATCGTATTGGCGGAATACAATAGTGAACAAACTGAAAAAACTCACAAATAAGCTAGGCTATATATTTCAAAATCAGCAGCTTTTTGAGCAAGCACTAACCCATCGTAGTGCTAAAGCGCAACATAACGAACGCCTAGAGTTTCTAGGCGACTCGGTGCTTTCTATTATTATCTCGCAAGCACTGTATGAGCAGTTTAGTGATGCCTCTGAAGGTGAACTCAGTCGCATGCGCTCTTTGCTGGTCTGCGGTAAATCACTTGCCGAGATCGCACAACAATTCCAGCTTGGTGATTATATCTATCTAGGAAGCGGAGAGCTCAAAAGTGGCGGGTTTCGCCGAGAGTCGATTTTAGAAAATACACTAGAAGCCATTATTGGTGCTGTGTACTTAGACAGCGACTTCAAAACAGTAAAGCAACTGGTTCTGTCTTGGTTCGCCGACCGTCTAGCGACGCTCGATCCAAGTCAAGCCCAAAAAGATCCTAAAACACGTTTGCAAGAATACTTGCAACAACATAAACAGCCTCTGCCTTCTTATGAAGTCATCCATACTCAAGGTAAAGATCACAACCAAGTGTTTACCATAGAGTGTCGTATTGAACAGCTTGAACAGCCCGTCACAGCAAAAGGCTCTTCAAGAAGAAAGGCTGAGCAAGCCGCAGCAGAAAAAGCACTGGAGTTAATTCATGCAGCAAAATGATGACAACAGCTATTGTGGCATGGTCGCCATTGTAGGCCGTCCTAATGTGGGGAAATCCACTTTACTAAATCGACTTTTAGGTCAAAAAGTCTCGATTACATCCAGAAAACCACAAACGACTCGTCACCGTATTTTGGGTATTTATACCGAAGGTGCGCACCAAGTTGTTTTCGTGGATACACCTGGACTACATATTGAAGAAAAACGTGCCATAAACCGTTTAATGAACCGCGCAGCAAAAAGTTCAATCGGCGACGTCGATATGGTATTGTTTGTAGTCGATGGATTAAACTGGACGGATGATGATCAACATGTGCTCAATAACTTAAAAAAAGCCAGTGGATCACGCAAGCATATCTTAATCATTAATAAAATCGATCAAATTAAAGATAAAAGTGCATTGTTACCGCACATCGAAAGCCTTAAAGAAAAATTTGAGTTTGATGATGTCATACCTATGTCAGCAAAACAAGGCGATCAGGTCGAGACTCTTTTAGAGCTGGCAAAACGTAGCTTGTACCCGTCAGAGCATTTTTTTCCTGAAGACTATATCACCGATCGCTCATCTCGCTTTATGGCTTCTGAAATTATCCGAGAAAAGCTTATGCGCTTCACAGGTGAAGAGCTGCCCTACTCTGTTACAGTTGAGATTGAGCAGTTTGCAGCCATGCCTAATGGCGTCTATCACATCAATGGCCTAATTTTGGTCGAACGCAAAAGCCAAAAGAAAATGATTATTGGCAATAAAGGTGAAAAAATTAAAACCATTGGCCGTGAAGCACGTATCGATATGGAAAAACTATTTGACCAAAAAGTCTTTCTAGAACTTTGGGTCAAAGTGAAATCTGGCTGGGCTGATGATGAACGCGCTTTGCGTAGTTTAGGCTATGGTGATGAATAAGCGAGTAAGCCATGCAAAGAGCTTATGTTCTAAGGGTTCGTCCTTTTAGAGATACGCAACATCTGATACAACTTCTTACCGAACATGATGGTTGTTTTACAGCCATCATTCGCACCGCTTCAGGCAAGCGCCAGCATACCAGTCGCGCAGCACTGCGCTTGTTTCAACCGATTTATATCACATGGCAAGGCCAAGGCCAACTCAAACGGATCCAGCATATTGAAATAGGTACACGCGAGATCCCGCTTCAAGCAGAAAGAACGATTATGGCTTTTTATCTTAATGAGCTCTGTTTGAGACTTCTACCGCAGCAAGCACCAATAACAGGTTTACTTGATACGTATCATCACACTTTAATGCACCTTGCAAGCGATGCCGATCCGCAAGCCTATTTACGTTACTTTGAAGCTTTCTTATTACAAGAGTTAGGCTGTTTACCTAGTTTGATTCAAGATGAAAAACAAGAAGCTATCAAGCATACAACTTATTATCGCATCCAACCCATGCAAAATTGGCAAGTCTGCCACCAAGACTATGGCGATAGTTATATCGGCGAAATGCTTTGGCAACTCCACCAGCACAGCTTACATCCTCAACACTTTCAATCCGCTCGAAAATTACTGCGACAGTTTTTACAGCCTTTACTCGGGCCCAAACCGCTTTCAAGTCGTCGTCTTTTTCAACATTATAAAAGGAATCAAACATGAAACCGCTACTTTTAGGCGTGAATATTGATCATATCGCAACCCTACGCCAAGCACGAGGCACTTCTTATCCCGATCCTGTTCATGCTGCGCGTATTGCTGAACAAGCTGGCGCTGAAGGCATTACCCTACATCTGCGCGAAGACAGACGCCATATTCAAGATCATGATGTCTATGCCCTGCGTGAATCTATCACCACACGCATGAACTTTGAAATGGCACTCACAGAAGAAATGATACAGATCGCATGTAAGGTCAGACCGGAATATGTCTGCTTGGTTCCTGAAAAGCGTGAAGAGCTCACCACAGAAGGTGGACTCAATTGTGTGATACAAATCGACGCGCTACGTGATGCCATTGCAAGGCTCTCACAACATCAAATTCAAGTGTCGCTTTTCATTGATGCAGATCCCAAGCAAATTGATGCTGCGGTGCAAGTCGGCGCCCCCATCATCGAACTGCACACAGGCTGTTATGCTGAAGCAACAGATGCAACCACACAGCAGACTGAACTAGAACGCCTCAAAAGCATGGCGCATTATGCGCATGACCAAGGACTGATCGTGAATGCTGGACACGGACTCCATTATGAGAACGTACAACCTATCGCCGCCATTGAAGTCTTGCACGAACTCAACATTGGTCATGCCATTATCGCTCGCGCTGCTTTCGATGGTTTAGAGACGGCTGTACGCACGATGCATCAGCTAATGCAAGATGCAAGAAAGGCTTAACTTCTCGATATATAATGCTCTTTTCAAGATAACAAAGCGTTGCGCATACGCAGATACATTCATAATATATGCATAGACACCCAGCCTATTTGTGAGTGAACATATTTCGTCAATTCAATAGTCCGATGGGTGTCTTATTTTTATTTTTTTATTTTTATTTTTTTGAAGTCACTTCAAACGTTATCATATGTAACCCCATCTATTTTAAATATAATAAGGCGTAGTAAAATGAAAACTCTCTGTATAAAACAACAAGTCCAAGTACAAGGTGGCCAACCTCAAACTTTGATAGAATGGATAAAATATTATTTTAGCACTGCTCATCTCAAAACGAACCCAAAACTAAACCCACTTTCAGCAGCCTCTCTTTCTATGCCTTATAACCAATAAGCTCAACTGAAATAGATAAAAACCAAAGCTCAGGTTCATACCTCAAAAATTTCTAGACACCTATCTATTGTTTGATAAGAAAGTTTTTATTGATCAAAGCTGAATCTATCTATTTTGGGTGGGTGTCTTTTTTTTCTTTCTTGTTTTTATCTTTTCAGTTTTTGTTCTTTTTTTCTTTTAAGCTTATGCTTCATTTTTCTTGGTTTTATTTTGCTTCAGCTTGCATTCTAAGGTGTAGCAATACAAGATACATGTCGCTCCGCTTCAATTGCATCAGGTATAATTTTGCCAAGACTTGTTTGAAATGAGCCTATTGTTACTCGAACCTACAACAGCATACAACTTTTCTGGGGACGATATGCTATTTTGGTATTGAGGGGTGAATTCGTATAGTCCGCGCTTTAGACCTCTCACTATATTTTGCGAATCGACTTGTACCGCCGTACTGTCAGAAGATACCCAACTATTAGGGTAAACATTCCCTATATCCTTTATCATCTATCGTATAAGAATTTACCCTTACAGGTATTTTTTTACAGAAACCTTCTCTCACATGTATGACTCTATGCTCATAATTCACATTAAGGATTATGGAACTTGTTTAAATTCATAGCTCCAAGCTTGGCCATTAGCATTTTTCACATAAATACGTACAAATTGAGACGATTTAAGTGAGAGTGGAATAGTATGTATGCCTTCTCTTCTTAAGTTTTTTTTAAGACTTTTTTGCCAGCCAGGTATAACATTATGTCTGTCTTTATCCTTCTTATCGACATTGACCCCGTTTGCAAAGGTCATGGCATTGGCTGAGCCATAGTATATATAAGTCTCAAAAGGTGGTTCACCCATTAAATTAATACGAACATTGGTTTGAGAAACTCTCTGCAACTCAACAAAAGGGTCTGATTTAATAGGGATAGGAGGAATTATAGTAGGCTCAAGTATTGGATTTGTTAATTGAATAGTTTTGGGGCGGCTAGGGTACATATAATGAATATACCCTCCTAAAAGAGGCGTAAATGCATCGCTAGTTGAATTTTGCTGCCATACTTTACTTTGATTTGAAAAATCGCCTTCTGGAACCAATCGATCCAGCGGGTACCACTTTCCTTTACTGTAAGCCCAGCCTAATATGGTGATTTGCCTTTGATTATATCCTGTTCGGTTCACATTAGGTGCTCCAGCCACTTCTAAAAAGCTACCTATAAAATTATTTTTGCTTGTTGAGTCTTTTGAGCGTCCAGAAAACGCAAATTTCCATGCTTGTTCTTCGTAGTTGTAATACATGGTGTGATATGTATCAAATTCGTCAGCGTTTCCATTCGATGTTGTTGTATTCGTTGCTCTTTCTCTTTGGATGAATAGGAGCTGTACAGGTGACTTGACGTTCTCATAAGGATTCCAGTTTTTATATTTTACTCCTATGCCTTCGTGATCAAAAACAGAATAAGTTGCTTCACTGGAACCTACATTAAGTAAATGTGACCAGTTGGCTAAACTTTTTATTGGTGTATCTTTGGCCGAATATGCCCATAAAGAAAAATTGATTTTGTTAGGTATACCTGTTTTTTTATTACGAGAAGATCCAAAATAGCCAAAAGGTGTTGTGATAGGAGAGTATAATTCTTGTTGATTTTTGCGAGCTGTTGTTTGAATAAGCCAATACTCAATTTTAGAGTTTGCAATTTTGCTACTTTGAAGCTTAAGATGCTGTGCTAGAGGCCTAAATCTTGTTCTAATAACTCCTGCATTGTTCGGCGTTACTGCGCTACCTTGAACAATAATTCTCTTGAACAAGCCAACTCCCGTATTTTTATTGATAACATTTTTGGCTATAAGTTGTATTTCATATGCGCCTTCTTGAATATTTGGAAATGTTATGCGCCATTGAGCAGGATTTGATTCATCTCTTTGTTTTGTGATACACGTTGTTTCAGCGGCTGTATTTTCTTCTAGACGAACGAGTCGAACTATGACAGATGAACCCTTTTCATTAGGACTTGTGACAATATGCGTTAACAACTCGATATTTCCTGAACCTTTAAAGTAAACCGGCCAACGCAAAGGGACACCAGTATCTTTCCATTTACTCAGAGTTAGATAATCGTTGGGAGTGTGTCCAGTGAAATCTTTATCCGGTAGTTGAGCTGCTGAACTCGAGCTATCCTTGACGGTTATATCAAAGCCATGAGCATAAAAAACATTATTAGGATAAAGCAAAAGCGCATTATTAGGTGACCACTGTATATTATAAATCGAGTAATCTCTTGGATTAACCGAATGCTGTGATACAGAAGTAAACTTTTGACCTTCTTCCAATAGATTAGACGTATTTGCTTCTATACATTTTATATCTGCCGTAAGAACCGGATCTTGCTTATCTGGAACTGCTCCATCATCTGGAATTACGCCATCAGCTGGAATTACGCCATCAGCTGAAACTACGCCATCATCTGGAATTACGCCATCATCTGGAATTACGCCATCAGCTGGAATTACGCCATCAGCTGGAGCATCTATGTTAACTGGATTTTCTTCATCAAAGAATAATACGTCTTCTGTTTTATTAGTACACGCTAAGAGAGCAAGGGATGAGATCAGCAAAAGGGTAATTAGCTTAGTGGACATAAAGTGCATGACCATTTATATAGTGCAGTGTTCTTTTATCGGGAATAACTCGTTTTGCTTTAGTGCTAATTAGCTAATACATAGATTTTGAATAGAAAAAAGGCGACATCCACCTAGAGCTCTTATGCTATGTTTGATGCGCTGACAGCGACGAGTTGGCTCGTAAGAAATTTGAAGGGCACGACAAGAGCATAAAGCTCGGGTGGGTGTTTTCACCCTAAAGCACATAGGTACAGATTTCATTAAGAGAGCAAGAATGCTTTAAATCTTCTATTTGGGTATGGAGTTCATGCTGGAATTTAAGCATTTCGACATTGGGATCAGCTTGAATTTAAGTATCCTCGGTTCTACCTACATACTCAGACTCATCAATATTAAGAATAGAAATAACAGCATTGAAGGATTTTAAGGTTACTTTTAGTTCTGTTTTGACGATTTAAGATTTCTTGAAAAAGATAAGATCTATTTTTGATATTTTTAATCATCCCAATGACATACTTTGAGGTTGTATAAAGTATGTTTTTTTAAAGTTGAAAGACAAAAGAGAGGAGAAGAAAAAGCAAAAAAGAAGCCAAACGGCTTCTTTTCTATGCAGCACGCATTGACTGCTATATATGCGATACAATAAGGTTGAATTTACCCATTTAAAGCACGATTTTCTTGCTGAATATATTCAGGTAGAACACGAACACGCTTGATCATGTTATCTCGTACATCAATGATCTCCATAGGATAACCATGCACCCGCAAGCTGGTTTGAGGCTTGGGCATATCTTCTAGATATTCAAGGATTAAACCGTTCAAGGTTTTAGGACCATCAATCGGCATACTCCACTTCATTTCTTTATTGAGCTCTCGCAAATAAACGCTGCCATCAATCAAGATACTACCGTCTTGCTGCGGACAAATATCAAGAGGCTGATCTTGTGGCAAAGCTGAAAAGTCGCCCACAATCTCTTCTAGAATATCTTCAAGAGTAATCAGACCTTGTATATCACCATATTCATCAACAACAAAACCTGTACGCACTTTCTTCATCTGAAAGTGATAAAGCTGCACATTAAGCTGCGTATTTTCTGGTACAAAGTAAGGTTGGCGCATCAATTTAATCAGCGCTGATTTGGATAAAACCTGTTTTGCCATCAAACGCACAAGATCTTCTAAGTGCAGGAGTCCAACAATGTTGTCTATCGTATCTCTATAGACAACAATACGAGAGTAAGGGCTGCGACCAATGATTTTAAGTAGATGAATCATATCATCATTAATGTTCAAACTATAAAAATCTGCGCGCTGTACCATGATGTCATCTACGCTCACTGTTTCTAAGTCCAGCACAGACAAAAGCATTTCCTTATTTTTATTGGGCAACGTATTTTTAGACTCTTGTACAATAGTTTTAATTTCATCGGTGCTGAGGTTTTCTTCGTTACCTTGAGAAGATAAACCCATCAACCTTAACAAGCCACCCGAGAAAAAGTTTAACACACGCACTAAAGGCGAAAATACAAACATCAGCGCAGTAAGAATATAACTTGATGGAAAAGCTAACTTCTCTGGATACAAAGCAGCAACCGTTTTCGGCGTCACTTCAGCAAAAATCAACACCACAAGAGTAAGTACACCTGTAGAGAGCGCGATACCTAAATCGCCAAAAAGCCTTAAACCAATAATGGTTGCAATAGATGAAGCGAGAATATTCACCAAGTTATTGCCAATAAGAATTAAACCAATGAGTCGCTCTGGTTTTTGTAACAAAGCCAGCGCGTACTGAGCCCCTTTTTGATTTTTCTTGGCAAGGTGGCGCAAACGGTAACGATTTAATGCCATCATGGCTGTTTCTGAACCAGAAAAGTAAGCTGACATAATAATCAAACCTACAAGAACTAAAAATAACGTTGTGGTTGAGATAGTATCCAAAGTGATTCCTATAAGTTAAAACGACATTCTATAGACATGCATCAAACTAAAACGAACTCTTTCACAATACGCGCTCCAAAGTACGCCAGTGTCAGCAAAGTTCCCCCTGATAAGGTGAATATAACCGCCGCACGTGGGGTGCATCCATATCGGTAATGCTTCCAAAGCATCATCACATAAATGAGCCAAGCTAATAAAGAAAGAACCGTTTTGTGCCCGATCCCTTGTCCAAACAGTTGATCTAAAAAGACAAAGCCCGTAACAAGGCTTAAACTCAGTAGCACAATACCTAACATCACTAGGGTCAATACATGCTTTTCAACGGTGAGTAGTGGAGGTAACCAAGCATTTAAGACCAAGCGTTTTTGTTTGAGTAAATGCTGAGTGATTTGCAGTTGAATCGCATACAAAGCTGAAATCATCAAAATACTATAAGCAACAAGACTTAAAGCTACATGCACCAAAATTTCTGGATGCATATCAAAGTGCGTCATATATTCTGGAGGTAAAAACCATAAAATCGATACCGATAAAATGGAGCATAAATACACCGCTGGCACCACAGTTACAATTTTCAGACGAAACATGAATGAAGTGAAGGCTAAACTGATCACCCAATTGATCGTCGAGACCACATTTGTGATAGATAGGTTTTGGCCATAAGGTGTAAAAATCGCAGCGTTAAGACTCATACCATGCATGATCACAGCAATGCCTGCAAAGCTCATGATAAATCGCCGCTGAAGCCCCTCTGGACGGAAAAAGCCTTTGACGACAAAAGCTAAGGCAGCCACATAACCCAAAATGGCTATGGTTGAAAAGATACTCATGTTGTTATCCACATTTGTGCCACGTCATCTCCTGTAAATGAGAATAATAATTATATCATGTTCATGCCTAGCTGACACTAAGCTGCGTGATTTTTATCTTATACATAACAAATCTTACACTTCTGTAGCTCTAGGTGTACCACAACCATCGATTGACAACAAATAAAAATTACGTAAAACGATTACAACACTAGGTAATTAGTACGATTATCAGTATAATATCAAACAAATTTTACACATCTCAAGGCATTAGATCATGTTTCAAAATTTAAGCGATCGTTTATCTAAAACACTTAACACTATTCGTGGTCGTGGTCGATTAACGGATGAAAATATCAAAGAAACTTTACGCGAAGTACGCATGGCTCTACTTGAAGCGGATGTGGCTTTACCTGTTGTTAGAACATTTATTAAACAAATCAAAGAAAAAGCAGTAGGGCACGAAGTTTCTAAAAGCCTCACACCTGGACAAGAATTTGTCAAAATTGTTCAGAAAGAACTTGAGCAGATGATGGGTGAGGTCAATGAAGATCTCAACCTAAAAACACAACCTCCAGCTGTAGTCCTCATGGCTGGTCTACAAGGTGCTGGTAAAACAACGAGTGTCGCAAAGCTCGCTAAGTTTCTTATCGAAAGACACAAAAAAAAAGTTATGGTGGTCAGTGCCGATATCTATCGCCCTGCTGCCATCAAACAGCTTGAGACTCTTGCTCATGAAGTAGGTGCTG
>MDTC01247576.1_pt1 | contig 17810 bp, 12 predicted proteins | sample 811181 | NCBI WGS metagenome assembly MDTC01 (sample SAMN05326644, study PRJNA326480) | marine metagenome | isolation source: seawater | place: Pacific Ocean: North | collected 2011 | reverse complement strand
GTTTTCGAAGAAACTCGTAAAGCCATGCTAGAAATGGGTAGAGGATTAAGGAAGCATCTTGAAAAGAAGAAGAAAATGGCAAAAACCAGAGAAAAATTCGAATTAATCAATGACATATTGCCTGCAATCGCAGAAAAGTCTGCTAAAATTCTTGAACGCCCAGTACCAAGTTTGTCGGGTTCTATCACTAAAATAATGAGTGCAGTAATTTGTGAAGAGGCAACTATTTGGAATAAAGAAACAAAACAAACAGATGTCAAAATTATTCTGTTTAATTATACTGCAAGAGCAAGGTCGTATTCGTTATTGGTTAATTGGCCGGAAAAAGAAAATGCTGAAATCGCAAATAATGAGCGAGGCGGTCGTAAAGAAGCAACGGGGATTTGGGCGTGGAAATTAGAAACATTAGATCCCGGGGAAAAGGCCGTGATAGATTATTCCCTTAGTGGATTAGAAAAAGGGGATTGGACAGAAACTGAAGTGTTCTTCCGAGGCACCCAAGACGTGATAGGGGCAACTAAACTTGATGAGAAGATGTTAGAAGAAATCCGTCGTCAAGAAGACCTCTTGAAGGAATCTGATGTTGAAATGCCTCCAGAATCAGAAATTGAGGCCGAACAATTTACCCCGGGAGTGGTAGAAGGCGACGCTGGTCAAACCACTTTGTTTGGAGGTGAGGATTAATGGCTAGAATTAATGACCCTGAATTGACAAAACAACGATTGCATGAAGTTGTTGAAGAAATGTATGATCGAATTGTAAAGGGTGAGCCTCCAACCATGACTTTGCCGGTTAGAACAAAAAATAATATTGGTTTTGATAGAAAACTTGGCGTGTATAAATATGGTAAAAAAAGGTCTACGAGGGATGCAACTAGTTTAGGTTCGGCAAAAAATTTGCTACGAGCTTTACATGTAGTGGAATTCATTGAAGAAATGATCGAGGCTGGAAAGTCTTCGACTTTGAGAGAGATGTACTATATTTCAGAAGCATGGGGATATGGGAAGTTTAGTACCCAAAATGAGTCAAACAATCTCGCTGAAGATTTAGAGGTAGTAACTTCTTGTTTGAGAGAGGATTTCAAACTACGTCCAGAAGAAGATGGTGCTAGAATGATTGGAAATATTACTCTTGAGGAACTAAACAGACGCGGACAATGGATGCGTATCAACGCTCGTGATGATGTTGGGGATTCAGGTTACGGTGTTCCATATAATGTTGAAGTCGAAAAAATTCAACTGATTGAACATGATGTCAAATTCTTGATGGCTATTGAAACAGGAGGTATGTTTGATAGGTTGATTGAAAATGGGTTTGATGAACAATATGATTGTGCTTTAATTCATCTAAAGGGGCAACCTGCTCGATCCACAAGACGTATTATGAAAAGAATGAATGAAGAATGGGACCTTCCTGTTGTGGTATTCCTCGACGGCGATCCTTGGTCCTTCAGAATCTTTGCATCCATCGCTTATGGTGCGATTAAAACCGCACATATTTCGGAATATCTAGCAACTCCTTCAGCAAGTTATCTTGGAATTACTGCTGATGATATCCTTGCATATGATTTGCCGGCTGATGATTTGTCAAAGAAGGATATCGAGGCTTTGAATGCAGAATTATCTGACCCGAGGTTTGCCGATGGATGGTGGCAAGACCAAATTAATATGATGTTAGATATTGGTAAAAAGGCTGAGCAGCAGTCTTTAGCTAAATACGGTTTAGACTTCGTGACAGACACTTACTTACCTGAAAAATTAGGCGAGATGGGGCTGCTGTGAATAGTTTCATTGAAAGACAAGTGGGTGTTGCCTAGTCACATGCAGGCCGCACCGATAGAGTCGCCTTGGCCAAAGCGACTGCTAATTATTGGCATTGTGATGTCGGTATTCGGGATCACTGTTTTTTTTATGATGAGTGGGACCATTGCCTCTCACTTAGATCCCAGAGAATCTGCTGATGTCGAAGTTAAATTTGGTGATACTGGAATTGTTAACCTCAGTGAGGGTTGCTGGGTAATTCATGTGATAACAACTGACGTAGAATTTGATGTATCTTTGAACAAAACCGACGGTTCTAGTATTGGTGAAGGAATTACTGAAACTTGCCGATCTGATTTTACCGCTCAAGCAAAAGATGGCACCTCCTTCACAAAGGTCGAATCATATGAGGTGGATGAAGATTCACAAGTTGTAGTTTCAATAGATTGTAAAGAGGGGTCTGATTGTTCGGAATTAGTTGTTTATATGCATAATGATATTGAGGCAACAATGAGTTTGATAGGAGACCCGATGATTCTTCTAAGTGGATCATTGTGTTGTCTAGGGTTCCTATTGGTTCCATTTGGTTGGATGTTGATGTTAATCAATCGAGGGAAGGTTACTCAGGTACAAATCATACAAAACCACATGACGGGGGCAATGACTCCTCCAGAAGATGAAATACCGTTGGCTCAAAATGAAATGCCGACTACAAATGAAATTTATCAAATGATGCGTGGAAATTTGCCTGGTCAAGAAGAATCTGAAATCCCGCCTCCTTTCGCTGGTGTAGAGGTAAAACGCACGCCAATTAGCAAAAAGAGCACTGGCGGTTCCTCAAATAAAGCCTCGAATTATACTGCTGAAAAGCCGCCTGAAGATGAATCCTGGAAGAAATGGGATGAGTCTTGAAGAAAAAGCGACGACTTCATAGGTAAGGGCCGCTAGTTAACCACAGGTTGTTTAGTCATGGCTGACCTTGATGAAGCGCTTTCTTTACTGCAAAACAAGTCACGTCGGGCGATTTTAGAGCGCCTGGTGCGTGAGCCTCACTATCCAATGCAATTGGCAGAACAAATCGGCGTATCACAACAAGCGGTTATGAAACATCTGAAATTACTTGAAAAAGCCGGATTTGTTGTGAAAATTAAAGCCGCTTCGATTAAAGGTGGGCCGCCAAAAAATATCTACACTGTTCAGCAAGCAATTTCACTGCGCATTGATTTGGGGCCAGATTTGTTTCATTGTGAAAAAAGAGTTTTACCTGCAGGAGGACCATTGAAATTATCAAACAAATTGAATGGTAAGGTGATAGATGTTGCAGAACACGTTAGTGGTCGTAAAAGAATAGGGGTGGGAGAAGGTGCCCATCATCTATCGACAATAGCTGAAAACTTAGAGCGCCTAGATGCTGAAAGAGACGCTTTGATCGCCTTACACCAACAGGTGAAGCAGCGCATATCAGCCACGGTTGATGCTGACTTTGAATCTTATGAACAACGCCTAGTAATTCACAATATTCTGGAAGCACCTGCTTCGAAATTCGATTTCAAATCGTTTGCAAAGGAGCTCGAATTAGGGGCTGAAGCAACTGAGAAGTTGATGGACGAGGTCCGAACTAGAATGATTCGCCAATTAGCAGAACGTTCTGGAAACTTGATTGCTGCTCCACAAGCTGCAGAGTTACCTTGGTGGGCCGCTTTAGGAATAGATCCTAAAGATGGGCGTTAATTTCAGAATCCTTCTTCCTCAGAAAGTACGCTGATTAGGCTACTTTGTTCAGCAATACGGTCCTTGACATCCTGGCGGCGCCCTCTACCTACAAGATAGAGTACACCAAATAATGAGAATGTCAAAACCAGCACACCAAATGGCAGTGCCCAGTCGCTAACGATTTGCCCTGTGACATCTAGGAATGGTGAGTCACTAGATAATTCCTCATTTACAAGACGTATGTTATCTGATTCGCTAACCTCTACAATTTGGTTTGTTGGGTCCACTACAACCACTACATCATGAGTTCCAGCAGATACTGGATACAGAAGAACTATTTCAATTTCTTTTGCATCTTCAGATGCATCGGGAGCCAATAATGCTCCGATTGTTTGACGCATTACCACTGTACCTTCTGGGCATCCATTTTGACGGATTTCAGTCATGACGTCATCATCGGCTTCGCTAAATTCACAGAGCACTACTTCGATATCTGTGGCATGAACATTTCCGGTGTTCTGCAATACCACGCGGATTGGTATTGTACTGTCGACTTCATTGCTGGTTTCTGAAACGGTTACTTCAGAGATTACTAGATTCGGTGCTCTAAGACGTAGAGTAAGTATCAATTCGTTAGTATCCAATAATTCACCGGACCAATCTAAGCTATCATCATGGTCCCCGTCTACCTCCATACCACCGGCTGAACTAGTAACTTTCAGTCCAACATATCGTGTGTCGAGTTTCGCGTTTGGTGAAATATGAACTGTGGCCAGTAAGGTATGTGTTGTGTATGGGTCCATTGCAGGCAATCTCCACTCGCCGTCTGGAATGTCGGTTAGGTATACACAAGAGTCATCTGGGAATTCAATCGCGGTTGACTCCATTTCTACACATTCTTGTTCGATAATCAAATCGCTTCCAATGTAACTGATCATCTTCCATTCTACTTTCCATCCATCCAATGTACCCATTCCTGGGAATGTATTCCAGATTACAGAGCCTGTAGAGGAGTCTTTGTTAGAGGTGTGATTGTGTAGTGTCGGCGTGTCAACTACGTTACCTGCATTTGTCACATTGACTACAAATTCTACAATTCTACCAGGGGCACTGGTTTTCACTGCATTATCTACTGTTGAATCTATGCTAATTTGCATGTCATAGAATTCGTTTACAGTTACAATAATTGATATTTCTCCTCTTAGGCGGGTCTTGTGCCCTTGTGCATCAGGATACTCTTCCTCGCTGAATACTTGTAAAACGACAGTGTAATCTCCTGCTGCGACGCTTGGCCCTTCCTCTGGAACATTGATAGTGATATCAACAGTTTGTGAATCTCCACGAGATAGTTCTGATAGTAAGTTTCGCGGTATGTCAATATCCCATAACACATCTATTCCTGTTTCATCATAAACGCGGCCAAGCCTCAAATCATATCTGTCAGGTCCATTACCAGCGTTGGTTACCGTTGTAGGAATTATCCAAGAATCACCCGGGTTGGCATTTAATTCAGTTGTTTCCACTTCGGTATTCAAAGAGAATACGTGTAGTACATTAGTAGACAATGTTGTCTTGTCAGATACTCGAGGATACCCTTCGAGGTGGGCCTTCACAGTAACTGCTGGTCCCAATCCGGCATTAGCATTGTAAGGAGCGCAAATTTCGGCTACCACGACGTATGTGGTGTCCATTGGCCATAATCTCGGACTATTGACATCAGCTGGATCCCTTGGTCCTGGGGCGTTGCTAAAGTCTAATTGTACTGTCCAATGGTCTTGCCTCCAATCATCAAGACTGATTGTTTCATTTTTCTGCTCAGGAGCTCCTGGCGTGCTGAAAACTAGATATCCAGATTCGTAATGTTTCTCAACTTCAATATCATAGGTAGCACAATCTCCTGGCAAGATGATTTCACTGGTATCAAATATTGTGAAGTCTACATTGTTTTCAGACTTAATCGATACGTTAATCCATAATTCAAGTACATCGTAAGTACCCTTCTCAAGAGATTTTAGCGGTTCTCCTTCAGACCATCCTTTGACATATAAAACGAAGGTCCCCGGACTTTGGCTATTTGGAACCGCGATCTGTAGATTCGTAGTAACCGATTGTCCTGGGTCAAGAGGTACTTGTGTTGGGAATGTAACTTCCCAACCAAACGGTAGGAGCCATTCTTGTTGACCTTCTAATGTATATGGGTCATAGAATGCGAAAGTGTCGTAGACATTTCCAGTATTGGTGATGGTTATTGAGAAGGTTGCTGTTTGGCCTTGCTCCACATCAGCCATTCTGTGGCTTGTATCCAGGTCTATTCCATGTACTACATCCATCAAGGTAAGAGTCACTCTATCCGAGCGTATTGCTGGGTCTTTCATTGAAGTCGCCGACATTGTAATCTGCGCTAATTGATCTTCGTTTGCCTGATATACTGAAGGCGCTTTTACTCTAAGGTAGACTCTTGCCATCTCTCCACCTTCAAGGAAGATAGGAGTTTCAGGGAGGATCGCTGTATGGTTATTTGAAAAGTACAGAGTAGCAGTCCAATTTTCAGGAATTCCTGACAGGTTCAAATTGTAGGTATCAGCAACCAAGTCTTTTGGTCCCGGCGTAGTATTGTTGATTGTCAAATTAAACAATGTTTGCTCGCCAGGTTCTATTACGTGATAGTAGGTTTCTCCTTCATCGAATTCTATATCGACTTGTCCTGTCAAAACGTGTGAATAACAAACAGTCCATCTACCATTATTGGATTCTGCACTACATTTAGTCGTATCAGCCCAAGCTACGTGAGCGCCACTTCCTAAGTCATTAGAAAATGCAGGCGGCTGGCCCAAAGAAGGTTTTGATAATTGATTAGGACCTAGTTTGAACGAGGACCAAGAAGTGATCGCTACCGCCTCCCACGGATCTAAAGAGGTGTTTCCAGGACCTGTTAGGTCGGTTGCATTTAATCGAACATAGAGAATCTCCTCGCTGGCACTGGAGTTAGCGAAATCTAACCAAGCGATGTGGACTTTGTTTTGATCATCCGTTAATAGTGCTGGATATGCAGAATTGGGGCTTGCGCCTTGTCCTACCCCGTCCCAACCTTCGACGGTTGAAATCGCGGTATCCTCTACTCTCTTAATCGCATAGGTGGATAGTCCATTAGGAACTCCGTCCCATTCACCTGCACCTTGTAGGCGTAATTTTGTGTAGTAAATTTCGTATGGTACACCCTTTTCAAATCCATAATCACGACCATCCATCCAAGCAATATGTGTATTACCCTGCATATCTACTCCAATTGATGGGTGGAAAGAAAAGGCGTCATCAAGGGTAACTCTTGTATCATTTACGACCACTAAGTGCCCTTCGCTTCCACGCCCAGTATCTTCAATGTAATTCTGTCCACTGATACCATGCCCTGGGTTTCCAGGAACCCATGAAACGTCATTATTCATTTTACCATATGGATCTAACACGGTCATGAAAATCTCACGAGAGTTGTTGGTCGAGATGTAGACCATTGCTTCGACCAATAGTTGCATCTGGCTTGAACCGCCAGATCCTGATGGGAATTCATAGGTTTGACCACCAGCATCGGTAGAACGTACTGAGTTTCCAGGACAATTTCTTGTCGCAGTAGATATTACTCCGTTAGGACATTGTGCTAAATCCTTCATGTGAGATTGGATATTGTTTGCTCCACCATAGCTTTGACCGTACATCCCTACGGGTACAACTCCTGCATTTACACAACTATCGTGAGCTTCATTGATCGATTGTGTGTCATCTGCTTGTTGGGAAGGGTCTCCGTCCTTAGGGCCTTCATCGGATACTGGAATTACTATCTTAGTAGCATTAGGATTCCATTTGTGATCTGCTGAAGTAGGAGGGTTTCCTGGAACATTGCCTGTAGCATCCTTCCATGAAAGGCATGCCCAATTAGAGCCTGGCCCCCAATCTTCCCCAGAGTAGCCTGAATAGGTTGCTCCGTTGTATACTGTGCCTGGAAGAGTTCGTAGTCCACCGGAGTTGTCCCCGTCGCCTAGAGGGGTGCTACGTGGCCCAGAGTTCTTGTTGTGTGTTGCACAATTACCGCTACTAGCAGCGCTAGGCAAGGTGTTGCCTAATCCATAAATGGTTTCGAATACAGTCATGTTACCTTCTTCTAGCATCGGTTTAATTCCTTTGAAGAATCCACCAGATGCGAAGTTTCCTCCATAAATTACAGTACAAACATCAGCCCATTCTGAATACATGGAACCTGAGGTATCTACCACGAATACAAGTTCTACTTTACCACCACGAGTATCATCCCATGCGATTTGAACATAGTCGTTAGCATCCACTACAATATCTGGATGGCCTTTGTGTCCAATGATAGGGGTCAATAGGGTATCATCGAATAGAGTGATGATATTTTGAGTGCCGTAATCAGGCTCTACCATCGAATAATAAATTTGAGGTTGTTGGAAATATAAATCGAGTGAGTCATAATTATCTTGCCAGACGATGTGTAGGTTCCCTTTACTGTCGACGTCGATTGCCGGCCAATCTCTGTCATTTACGTGCTGTGCGATAATTGTATCATCTATTGCTGAAAGAGTTCCGTCATCACTAACTGTTCCGTCCATTGCTGTATTGAAGGGGTTTAGTGCTGTATACATTATTTTGTGCTGGCCTGAATGATCAGCCCATACGATGTGTAACTTATCATCTTCATCGATTACCATATCGGGATGGTATATTTTGTGAAGGCCAGAATTAGTGACTTGGGTTGCGTCTATCAAAGTTTCACCACGGGGAGAAATCATTGAATAATACAGGTGTTGGAAGTTACGAGACCAAACAACGTGAACGTTGCCTTCTGAATCTGCAGCAACTGCAGACATACGATCATTTGAGGAGCCGCTATCCACGACTTGGATCGCTTCTGTAATCACAACCTGAGTGGCTGCAGCTGGTGCTGCGACCAATATGGTTGACAATGCTGAAAGCAGCATAATTGCTGCGAGACTTACCGACTTCATTCTTTGACCCATGTAGATACCTTCCTAATGACATTCTGACGCTAACTTCTTCATACTTAACCGCGTCCCTTTCGGGTCAAACGAGATTGTGGGCGGTTTACGGTTGTTAAACCCAATCTGAAGGGTCAAAATCAGAGCCAAATGTCATGGTTTCATCAACATGTACTTCTTCGGTTGTAACCTGTTTTTTTGACTGTTTACCGCTCTTCTTGCCTTCTTGCTTTTTCCAGTCATCTACCGGCCCAGGAGAGCCTGTGCCCGGGCCAAATGTGTATTTTATTTCATGAATTACGCCTAATTTAGCTAGCCATAATCTGCGTAAAGTATGCATTAATTCATTCTTAGTTAATCCATCAAACCAAATAGGCTCGCTGACGTTGAATGCTTGAAGTGGACCAGGTTTCTTCCCTGAGGAGTGACCCATATGTACTGCCCAATCTGCTCCGGAGGCGATCAATTGCATCCTGCACTCATGGGTCCATGATTTCCATTCATCTTCGTCATTTTCCATCATTTTCTGCATAGATTTTTGTTGTCCTGAGTCGACTCTAGTCATCGAAGAGACCGCCACAAGGTCTCTGCCTTTAGGCAGAACAACTGCAAAGAGGTGGCCGCTTTTTCCTGCCGGATATTTTACCAACAAATGGAGGTCTGCTCGGTCGTCTTTTTGTACACGTATTTCCATCCGTTCGCTTTCTAACCAATCGCGGACTGAAGTCCTTACATCTTCGGGCGACATAGTTGGGCGAAACGCCCGTCCGTCTTGAACCGTTTCACTTCAAGACCTTTGCTAATTTCAACAAATCTTGGTTTACTGTTGAATTGAGTTTCCTTCGACTAAAGAAGGATTTGATATCATTGATAGCGTCTGCTCCCAATGAAAAGGTGTTGGCACTAATCCAGAATAAAATGATGCTTGCAAGCCAAACCAATATTCCTGTAGAAATTTGTTGCCATAATTGTATACCCAAGTAATCAAGCCACATTATTCCAATTACCGATTCTAATTCCGACTCGTATACAAGTGAAAGTATTACAAATATCGTTGCCCCGATGGGCCACATAATTAACGAGCCAAACATTCCTGCCAGAAACTGATAGGAAGTTCTAGCATCTAGACCTTCATCTGTAGTGTCTCCTAACTTTCTACCCAAGATGATTTGTAGAGACATTGAATATATTGTAACAGGCAATAGTAGTAAAAATAAAGCTAATTTTATATTCGAAATTATTGGATTTTTGATATCGCCTTCCCTGATAAAATCTAACCCATCGGCTTTGGAATTGATTGCCCTCCCGTCTAACTTTGCATCATACAACGTTCTACCAATTTTTTTTGCAATTTCTAATGCTTCTGAAGAGGGAGGATTTTCTCGTACATCCCTAGCAGCCAATACTTCTTCTCTCCAAGTGGGGATTCTTTCGCCATCCTTTCTAGCCTTGACATGAGCGACTATTTGGTCGGCTCTATAATCGTCAAATGTTTCTTTATTCGGCGTTATATGGTTGAGTTTTTCTTCCAATAAATCTCTCAGTTTGATGACGGTATCTGCAGGAGGTTCGCTCCAATCGCCATTACCAACTGCTGTTACTAATTCCTCCGGCAAATCATCGTCAGGAACTTCAATTGGTTCCCCAAATTCAACCCATGCGTCGGTGCGATAAAGGTGCCTAACTCTGAAATGCAAACCTATTGGTAAAATCACTGGAGTTTTATTTCCTGTAGCTTTTGCGTGTGCCGCTGCTGCTAAGACCGTGCGCATTGGGCCCGTCCTTAGACGAATAAGGTGGCTTTCGGAATGACTGGTTCCTTCGGGAAATAACGCGCAGCCAAATCCGTGAGAGATTCCGGTTGCCAATTTCAATAATGAACGCCCGTTTAGATAAGTTGCATCTTCCTCGCTGCCCCCGCCCCGTAATAATTCGGCTTTACGAACCACTGGTTGTACTGCAAATTTACGTGTCCAAAAGCCGAGTAATGGGCGCGTTACCAAATCGTGGCGCCCACCCATTACAAACCGTTTAGGATGTGTAAGGAAAATGGAGATCGGGTCTAGTAAGCCATTTGTATGCCATGCTGCACATAAAGAGCCTCTATCTGTTGGAATTTTTTTGTTTCCAGTCACTTCAAAGGTTCTGAAAATATTATTGAAAGTCCTGTACAAACAAAAATATCCAATATTTGTCCAAAATGGAGAGCCGGGTGTTGATCCTTCGAACGTAGGCATAGGGGTTTTGAGGAGTTTATCATAATCCATTTTTTTAGCCGAGGTTGATAATACCGGCAATAGTTCACCTCTCTCATCAGTAAGTCCGTCTCCTTCTTCCATAGTTCAAACCTCATTTATTGCATTGCATAGTTCTGCAAGTTTTTCATATTCGGGCTGACCTGAGGGGGATGGTGTTTGAGGCCACATCGACATGAGAGTTTTACCACCATCTCCTTTTGTTCGAGGTATTACGTGGATGTGGACGTGAGGGATTTCTTGACCTGCCAAAGGGCCGTCGTGGACGATAATTGAAAAATCATCGGTATCAAAATAATTAGAAAGTTTGTTTTGAGTTTCTTGTACTCCCCTCATCAGATCTGATAATTCATTATGTGGTAATTGTGCCAAATGCTGTACTGGCCGTGAAGGCGTAACTAGAGTATGCCCGCTTCTACGGGGATAGACATCGAGAAACGCCCCCCAGGTTTCCCCCCTTGCTACAAAATTGCCGGGAATTGTGCCCGAAAGGATTTTTTCGAACAGGGTTGGCTCTGCCATAATATCGTCAGCCCCTAACAGGCTAAAATGATACGGGCGGCATTATGCGCCTGGAGATAAGACCCAAGTTCCCGATGGCCCTTTTCTTAATGCTAATTGGGATATGTTGCCATCGGAGTCTACTAGTGTGTGATGTAGTTGCTCTTCATCGCTTTCTTCAAAGTCGGTGCGTTGGTGCGTTCCTCTGCTTTCTGTTCTGGCAAGAGCGCTTCTAGTTGCAGCTAAACTAAGCCTAATTGAAGCTTTCAAACGCATTACGTCCAATAGATTGGTGTTGAATAAACGGCTATGGTCGTCGATATGAACATCGCCGGCTGACACTAATAGCTCTGTCAAAGAGTCGATTGCTGACATGAGGTCTTTTTCATTTCTAGACGCTCCCATTGAATGATTCATGATTTCATTTAGCCTAGCATATAGGGCCCCTGCTCTTTGGACCGCTCCTTCCGCAGAAGCTAAATCCATATCTAAATCTGCTTCGCAGGCGCCTGAAGAGAGCTCTATTGCTCCCCGACCAGAGTGTGCTGTCTTTGAACAGTATTCTGCTGCATGTTTGCCAGCAGCATCCCCGCCCGCTAATGCATCGAGAAGCCTGTTGCCCGCTACCATTCCTGCCCCGTGTAATCCCGAGGAGGCCGCGTCACCAGCAGCGTATAATCCTGTAAACCATCTAGACCATTTTCCTGAAATCGCTCTTCCGTGTTCATCGGTAGTGATGCCTCCAAGGGTTGTGTTAATCCTTGGCTGAATTGGAATGGTTTGACGATTGATGTCAATTCCAAGGCGTGTTGTAATTAATTCAGAGGTCTGGTTCCACCATTTACTAGATTCGCCGAGATTTCTTAAGTCCAAAACGGCATTAGAATGCGAAGATATTGCGGTTGCTAGTTTTGTTGTATCGCTATAGACGTCTACCTCGATTGGTGAGCCGTTTGATTGATGGAGTGTTGCGCCATCGGCAAGTAATCCAAGCGGCAGGGTGATGTTAGTGCCCTCCACTGATAGTGGGGACCATGCTACAAATTCTAAATCTCGAAGAGCTAATCCCGCTTGCATTGCAATATCGACGCCTAGCCCAACTGGGGAATTATTCCATACTCCTTCAAATCCGCCATCAGCAATTATGATCGCTTTGGATTGAAGAGGAACCAGTAAGCCTGTACTAAGGTCGAGTACTATAATGCCATGTACCGATTGTTGCGTATGAACTAATTCCATTGGAATTTGATCGCCTCTACGGACAACTCCTTGGTGTAGGCATTGTTCTTCTAGAACTTGTTGTGTTTCACGAACCATCGCGTCTCCCGCTCCTGTTAATCTTGGTTTACTGTGTCCTGCAGCCTTGCGAACCAGAGGGATCCCCTCGGAATCACGACGGAAAATAACTCCCCATCGCTCAAGAAGATCTACCTGGCGGGTTGCTTGTGAAATGCGCGTGGATACGATGTCTTGGTCGCATAGATAATCTCCTGCTCGAATTGTGTCCTCGCGGTAAGAGCGTGTTGTATCTTCTCTAAGCGGGGCGGCCAAGCCATCCAGTGCTGCAGAATTCCCGACCCCCAATGAGTCTGAAGACATCATCAGTGTTGTTGCACCTGCCTTTGCAGCGCTGGCTGCCGCTCGCAATGCAGCAGGCCCGTCTCCAAGTACGATGATGTCCCATGCTTCCACACAATTCACCTCTGATAGATTGGCCCAAGCATAAGCATGTGATAAGCAACGCGCTCAAAACAAAATTAGATATTGCTCAAAATTTCCTTATCTGGAAGAAGAGATTCTCCTGTTTCTCGTGCTGAAAGCATGCGTTTTAATCTCTGACTTGAAAGGTGTCTATCCCTAGTAACAATCTTAGTTTTGATAATTCTTGATGATAATATTGTTTCATCATCATCACGCAAAATGACTTGGACATTACGCGAACCCCTTGTGCCTTTTTCCCAAGCCACTCCAATCCACAAAATGACTCCTCTTTCTAGATATTTTGGCATCCAATCAAGTGCATCGTCTACTAATGGGTCTGCTAGAACAACATTGGTCTTTGGACCTGGGCAAGATGAGAGTTCGAATCGATGTACATGACTCTCGGGCATTCCTCCTGGCACAATCACCTCAACCCGCAAATGGCGGTCTTTTTCAGTTTGATTATTCAGTGCGATAAACAGGTTTCCCGTCTCACCATCAGAGACTGAAGAGAGGGCTAGGTCCATTCTCCAATTATCTCTAGTTATGACTGCCGATCCTGAAAGTAAATCGTTTTGTAGACGGTCTAGAAGGTCGAACACTTCTCTTCTCCAAGCACGCGCGTGATGAATTAATCGTTGTATTTGCTTCCAATTAAATTCTGATTCTGGATCTAACAGGAGAGATGATATTTTCATTGGTTTGATGAATTCTTTTAACTCTGAAAGTGTTTCTTCCTCGGTTAAATCTCCTCTGCCGTTCAAATGTAAAAGATATAACAGGCGTTCTCGGGCTTGCCTAGGGTCAACTCCTTTGAGTAAGGACTTGGCTAGAGTCTGTTCCCAATTCTTCCATGCTTGAGTTAGATCAGGATCAAGGTGAGCTAAAACTAAATCCCCAAGTATTGTATCTAATTGAGTAGGATGATGAGTGGGTGAGTGAAGTAAAAGATATGGTAAATTATCTCCTAAACCCCTCACTCCGTCGATTGTTATTAGTGTGTGAAATGCAAATCCAAGGCTAGTTGCTGCTGCAATTAGCAATATGAAATTATACGCCAGGTCTCCCACTTCAAGTCCAGCGGCGATAATCAAACAAAACAGAGAAGTTGCTGCGAATGTTGTCGCTATTGCATTATTTCTCCTAACATCATTTAGGCCTGCTTTGATTCGATCCATGCCAGGTTCAGCCATGATATCTCTGGTGATCCCGTCAATGAAAATTCCTTGCTTCCAAAGAGAAGAGCGAAGAGTCATTGCTGAAATTGCCCTTTCGCCAGCAATTATTGCTGGAGCAACTCCTAGTCCCAAAAGAGGGAGCCAGAGAAAAATCATTACCGTTGGGTGGGCGAGAGGGTGGTCGGGAATTAGCACACCGGATAGTGCAGCAATCGCCATCAAAAAACCAGTCGATTTACGAATGAAAACTACTATTGGTTTTCTAGCGAAGTTACCGAAAAATATACGATGGTTTTCTGCTGTTTTCCAATTTATTTTAGCGAGTTCTAATTGGTCATCAGATTCTGCGAAACCTAAACCATAGGGGTTTGGCAAATCGGTCGCAGAACCAGGGATTACCCGTTTTACCGCATCTTTTGCCGCCATGTAGTCTAATGTGACAGGGGTTGTAGTCATGGTCTTTGGCATCAAAAGGCGGGCGATAGGTTGTTGAAAGGTTGATTTGTGGAATGGCCGGGCGCGTGGCCCAGCTGGATAAGGCGGCGGCCTCCTAAGCCGCAGATCGCGGGTTCAAATCCTGCCGCGCCCGCTTACTTGATATTGCCTAATTTGAATTTGAGGCGGTTATTTCTTTGACTGTATGTAGGAATTCTTCTAATTGAATCCGTCCATGCATGGAGCGTTGTAAATTTACGTCACACTTTGCTAAAGCGACTAAAATCTCCTGTAGGATTTCATCAGCTAACAATAGCCTCCCTGTGGTCAACAATTTATGTAAATGATTTACAACATCATCTGCTTCTAATGCATGTTCGTTCATCAGGGTATCTAATGCCCCTAATGCGCCCTTTAGTACACGTTTATTTCGGCCACCTTGTTTTTCCCATTGCCATAAATGGACCCGCCCCCTTATCGCCTCTTCAAGTACGTTTTGAATTCCAACTAAAGTGGTTGAGGCAACTAGATTTTGTAGGAGTTTTCGGTCGTGTAAACTTTTTTTCCTCGCCAGGAGTTCTAACAAAAATACAGAGCGGCGTAAATTTCCATTAGAAACATGGGCTATATCGCCTATTATACCGCGAACGGGGGTTAAATCCTCCTCTTCAACAATTTCGTTTAATCTGTCAATTATTATTTTTTTATCTGTTGAGGGTATCCTAATTTGCTGAGTTCTTGAGCGCAGAGCATCGATAATTCTCGAAGGAGATCTGGCTGTGAAAATAAATCTAGAAGTTGATGATGATGTTTCCATCATTCGGCGTAAATATGGTTGTCGTTTTGGTCCCAAATGGTCTGCATCTTCTATTATTATTATTCTCGAAACCGGTTGCTTGCCTTCACTATGGAGGTCTCTATTTTCAACCCCCGCGGGAGCGATGTCTCCTTCTTTGGCAATAGTTAAGTTTGCATCAAAAGAGTCTAGACTCGCCCTTCCTACAAGTGTATCACTAGATGTTTTTCCTTCAGGCCGTAGAAAATCTTCGAAGGTTTGCATCGCCCCTGCTTGCTTAGCAAGGTCTCTAGCCTGTAATATGTGAGTTGTAGATTCCCAGCTTGGGCCAAGTATCTGTCTAGCGACCAAGCGCCATGCAGCAGTCTTTCCTACGCCAGAAGGCCCTGCAAGGATTAGGTGAGGGGGATTTGCTTGTAGTGCCGCTGTTTGTAAATTTTCAATGATGTTGGCAGGTATAGCCAATTGTGAAAATTGACGCGGAGCATGTGTCTCAAGCCAACTAGCCATCATTCGGTAAAGATGGCAAGAGGTTTTTCAACTCATTGGGAGATTCTATTGCTTACTCAGCGTTTAGAATCTTGTGACCAGTGCGGCGAAGTTTTACGAAAATTCTTGTTCCGCAAACCTTGCAAGTCATTGCTGGTTGCCATTTACCTTCACGGTCACGGGTAAAACTTTGAATTACTCCACAATTAGCACATTTGTAGTCTACTGAAATATCAACCATGATACTCACTTCGTGTTGCGCGACCAGCCCCTCCTCTTTGAATATGTTCATTTTCGCCAAGAAGGTTCATGGGGGTCGCGCGTCAGGCAAAACTCATGCCAGATGCCCCACTTGTCATCGATGTCATAGACAATGGTGGCCAATGGACTCATCGCGAATGGCGTATGCTACGATATCTTGGAGTTGATACTCAAATTGTCGAAAATAATACTCCGTTGAAAGATTTGAGAAATTTGGATGGATTGATACTATCCGGTGGCGCTGCTAGAGTTGGTTTAACTGGAGAATTGGGTAATTGTGGCGAATATCTCGAATTAGAAATTCCAATTTTGGGTATTTGCGCAGGACATCAATTTATGGCGAGATTTTACGGAGGAGACGCTCAAGAAGCCCCTAAACCAGAATTTGGAGCAATGGAAATTACATTACATGACGGAGGAGGAAAGATTTTCGCTGGAACATCAAATACTCAAACTGTCTGGGAAAGTCATAATGATGAAGTAAATTTAGTTCCTGAAGGATTCAAAATCACGGCATCTAGTGTTTCTTGTGAGGTTCAAGGAATGGAAAATGAATTGGGTAATCGTTTCGGTTTACAATTCCATCCAGAAGTAAATGATTCCGAATTTGGTAAAGAGATGTTTGAAAACTTCGTAGAAGTCTGTAGGCTTGCTCGATTAAATCGATAATTAAACCTTCAAACTAGCCTGTCGGGCCAATAGCACAATTTGCATGCTATGTTCGAGCATTGCCGCGTTTGCCCAGGCATCATCCAGGTCTTTGCCTACGCAATATGCTCCATATCCTCGAATTACTACGCATTTCATTCCCCCTTGCTTAAGTGCATCTGCAGTCTGACGTAAGAAATCTTCAGGGTTTTCATCATCCGGATCTACAATGATTATCTTACCAAGCATTTTCTTACCAGCATCATCTATAGGAGTGCATAATATCAGGTCTTTCTCGCAACTAGCTGTAGTTGTATAGGCTCCATGCATATGTATACAAGCGGCAGGGCCTCCTGTTTCTAATGAAATTGATGCTAATAACACTTCCAAGACTCGCCAATCGCTCGGTGCTTCTTCAGGAGCACCTTGCCCAAGCCTAGCCCCAGTAATTCCTCTTTCATCTAATCGGGGAAGAAGGGTGTCCTGTTTTGTTGAAATCATAACACCAGGCATACCTGGGTGAAGCATTGCTATTGTTCCCATGTTTGCGCGAACAAGTTGTTCTCTATCCAGTTGTCTTGCAAGGCGAGACATATCTGCAACTAGATGATCTGGGACCACTATGTCTGCGAATACTGCTGGAGGCATAGGGGGGTTCTCTAGATCCTCGATTACCTCGGCTGCTCCAGTAAGTGACTTTCGCAAACTATTGACCTCTCCTGATAAGCGGATTACCTCGGTTTCTGCGGCTTTAGCGCGGTTTGATACCTGAGGGTCGGGAGCGGTGTGTTCTGGAACTTCTATTACCGGTTCTTCTACGGTTTCGTCCTCTGGAGTTTCTTCTTCTGCCTGTTCCTCTTCTATGGTGGGTTCTTCCTCTGGAGTTTCTTCTACTGGAATTTTTACAACTGGCTCTTCTACGGTTTCTTCCTCTGAGGTTTCATCCTCTACAGACTCTTCAGGGTTATTTTGTTGTGGTTTTTGACTAGGCGGTCCACTCGGGGGTCCACTTGGTGGTCCGCTTGGTGGTCCGCTTGGTGGTCCACTTGGTGGTCCACTTGGTGGTC
>MDTC01158848.1_pt1 | contig 17812 bp, 16 predicted proteins | sample 811181 | NCBI WGS metagenome assembly MDTC01 (sample SAMN05326644, study PRJNA326480) | marine metagenome | isolation source: seawater | place: Pacific Ocean: North | collected 2011 | reverse complement strand
TCTTTTTTATATAAACCACCTATTTTACATATAGAAGTCACCGATGTGTTTAACACTTCCCACACCCATCGTATCATACCATCTATATCTTCCTCGGGTTTTTTGATACATCCATTTTTAAAAAGCCAGTATGATTTAAAGTTATTTTCGGAATTTAAAGCTCTTCCTTCTGTTAAGAAATTTCGTTTTAAATATGACAACGATCATGTATTTGATTCATTATTTTGGGAAGAATATGAAGTTAAACTGTACCAAGTTGAAGGTATGCCTTTGGATATAGTTTCCCCTCACGAGGAATTCGTTGAAAAAGGGGTTTCGAACAGAATACCATTTTCTGTTAATTGCATCGGTAAGCCCGAATTTTTTTACGAAAATGAAATCTACAAACTATTAGTGCATGCTCCCAGCGAGGTTGTTTTTGAGGTTTTTCCATCCGATAGTACAATTAGTGGTACTTTTGGGTTAAGAAAGGAATCTTATACAGGCTCCGGAACTAGTGATGGAGTGGAATTTAGTGTTTATGCACTTAATGGCATGGGATCAAAAATCGAAATTTGGAAGACATTACTAGAGCCAAAAAAAAATAAACATCATCAAGGCAATCAATCTTTTAAAATTGATATTCCCATTAAAACATCAAAAATTATAATTAGATTTTCCGATGGTAGCAATGCAGATTTATCTTGGGATTGGTCGTATCTTACAAAGATACAATTTAAATAAGACTTAAACTCTTGGGGTACATAACTGTGCTTCCTCATTTATTAGGGAAAGGTTGGGATTGTAGAAGCGGTCTTGGTTTAAGATGTTGGCCCATTTTTCTTGCATGAATTTCAATTCATTTACAAACCTTTGACTGTTAGCTTTAGAGTTATCATCACCTCTGGAATATGATTCAATGTGAAAAAGTTTAGTATTAGGCATACAAAGATTGTAGTATCCTCTATCTAATAATTTTAAGCAGAAATCGACATCATTGAACGCTACTTTTAAATTGACAGAATCGAAACCATTGACATCCAAAAACTTGCTTCTTTCGACGCAAAGACATGCCCCTGTAACTGCTGAAACATTATGAGTAATGTTTATGCGATTCATTAATCCATTATATTCTTCGACTTGACGTTTAAATATATGACCAGCAACACCTCCTATGCCAAGAACTATACCTGCATGCTGAATTGTTTTATTAGGATAAAGCAGTTTTGGACCAACTGCTCCAATTTGTTCTCTTACTGCATTAAGGCTTAATTCTTTAATCCAATCCTCCGAAATTACTTGGGTATCGTCGTTCAGAAAAATCAAAACCTCAGAATTTACAATCTCAACAGCACGATTGTTAATAAGAGAATAGTTAAATGGAATGCTATCTTTTATTACTTCAAAAACTTGTCCGTTTGATTTTTTATTTTTAAGAAAATCTATCGTCAGAGGATCTGAAGAACGATTATCAATTACAACAACGCGTAGAGAACCATTATACTTAGTATTCTTAAAAATACTTTCAACACAACCTATAAGAACCTCTCCACCGTTATGCGTAGGGATTAGAATAGTGACTGATGGCAGTTTTCCACATCTTTTGATATGAAAATATCTATTTTGAAGAGAAATTACATTACCCTTCTCATCATTACGAAAAAGATAATCTTCTAATAGCGATTTTGCAGTATGTTTAGCATACTCTTTAAGGTTAGCATCCTTAGCTGTTGAACCTTCTGTAATTCTCCAATGATACAATACCTTGGGGATATGAATAATTTCGTTTCCGTTTAGTTTTTCAGTTATTCGCAAGGCTAAATCCCAATCCTGACTTCCATCATAATTTTTATTAAAACCCTTAGCTTCATTGAAAAGTTCTCTTTTTATTACCATCTGATGGCATATGTAATTTTGACTTAGTAAAAGATCAGGGCTCCATCCTGGTTTGAAAAAAGGTGCACTTCTTTTACCGTTATGATCAATCTTATCTTCATCACTGTACAAAAACTTAGAAAGAGAGTTACTATTAATTGTACAAGCGAATTCAAGTAAAGATTCAGTAGAAAGTTCGTCGTCGTGGTCCAAGAAAGTAATGTAATCGCCTGTAGCAATGGATGCAGCAGCATTTGAGCAACTAGAAATATGTTGATTGTGATATAGTTGTTTGAATTTTACATTCTCATAAGTTGAGCAGGCTTTTTTTATAGTTTTGATTACGGATGTATCTTCTGAACCGTCATCTGCTATACATAATTCCCAATGCGGGTAAGATTGATTAATAACTGATTTGATTGCTCTTTCTAATAAATCAATATTTGAATTATAAGTGGGCAGTAATATTGAGAATACAGGTTTGTAGCTTAAATTTGAATACCTACTTTCAAGCGATTGGTTTTTTGATAAAGTTTTATTTTTTTTAATCCACCAATCGTAGGAAACTATTTTCCTGTTTTCTTGTAATTTTAATTTTTTTTTGTCAATAAACTTTCTTCGAAAAAACCTAAATAAAGATGTAAATCTCCAGCTGTAAGAATTCTCCATTCTAAGTATTTTATCAAGTTTTATGTTACTATCATTTTCAAGTTTCTCAAGTTTTATATTATTTTCATTTTCAAGTTTCAAAACTTTTTCTTTATAGTTATTACACTCCTTAGATTTTGAACTTATTGTTTCGTTTTTTTTGATTAATGATTTATTTAAATCATAAATTTGATTAGACTTGGAATTGATTTCATTTTTTAAGGTCGAAACACTTTTAGAAATAGTCTTGAACACAAGCGAACTACTAGTTTCACTATGAACTATTTCAAAAAAGTTTTCTAGTAAAGATGTAACATCTGATTTGATGGTATTTTTAAAATTACCATCCAAGTCAGATTCATATGTTAAAATTGATTGCCTGAGATTATGAAAGAAATAGTCAAATGGAGAAAAATGTGACATTTTATTTTTTATAAAGGGAGAACTATTTAAAGATGAGAAAATTGAAAATCTAACCCAATCTTCATTTGTAAAATGAGTATTGTGAGCAAATTCACAGTCTATGATTCGAAAAGACCCTGCCTTATCTAATAATATATTTTCTGGAGTTAAATCTCCTTGTGACCATCTTTTTTTAATTCCTTTAGAATGACTAATCATATCTTTTAAAACAGGAAAAAGTAGATGCTTTAAGAATTTGCGATCGGATATTTGTAATTCATCAAATTGAGCAATCTTGTTTAAGTACCATTGCATTTCCAGAAGCATTTCTGAAGGCTCTGCATTTCTTTCGATCGATAAATACAACTCATCTATTTGTGATAAAATCTTATCAAAAGTGATTTCTGACAATAAGTTTCTTTTTATTAGATAACTTAACGACTTGCCTTCAAAATATTCTTGTCCAAACAAAAATATTCCGTTGAAATTATAAATAAAAAGAGGTTTACAACTTATTGTTGGTAAAAGTTCGTAAATCTTATTAGACCTCTTATATAATTTTTCTAAATTATAACCACTTGTTAAATGTATAAATTTATTTTTTAATTTAATTTTAAAAAATCTTTTGTTATTTTTATTTCTCTTTTCATAAATTAATTCGTTTATCGACAATACTTTCTCTTTAGCGTAAATCTCTTTTTGAATTACTGATAACAATGAATTAATGTCTAGGTCGTTAAGCATTATTTTTTTCTACATTTATAGTACAAAAGCAATTGGCAATACCAAATGATCCATCTCTATTTATAATTTCAAATTCAATGCATTCTCTTTTTCGATGAATTACAGAAATGTCTCCATTCCTAATCGTTGAGAATCCTACAGAAATAAGATATTTACCAGCGGAGATATTTCCCTTTAGATCGAATGATATATAGCATGTATTATTTTTTTCTATTGTGTGTGGTGTCCCTTTTTTAGCGAATAGTGTATTAGTGCCATATATCTCAAGTCCTTGCGTATTTCTTATTCTCATAGAAAATATTGGATTTTCTATTTTGTCTTCTACATTTACATCAAAATTTAGTATAATATGTTCACCTGATTCAAAAATCGTTTGCTCATTATTTTTTGAATTCAGCAACCTTTCGTTTGAGATAAAACCAAGTTTATTTCCGTAGTCTAATTCATCATAGTGATCGTGAGTGATTATTTCATCTTTTGTGTGATGGTTTTGGCATTTGGGGTTTGATATCAACTTTGAATAATAGTTAATTATATTGATTGGTTTTCCAATCCGTCTTAGAACGCCGTGATGAAGAAGAAGCACTTTATCAGTAAGTGCTGCAATAGAGTTTAAGTCATGTGATACAACTATAAGCATACCCCCTTCTCTCTTGAAGTTTTTAAGGAATGAATAGCATTTAAGTTGGAATTTAGCATCTCCAACCGCGAGGGCTTCGTCAATAATTAGAATATCTGGGTGAACCTGAGTAATGACTGCAAATGCTAATCTTAGCACCATGCCAGTAGAGTAAGTAGAAACTGGTTTGTCGAAGTAGTCTCCTATATCAGCAAACTCTCTAATCCAGGCAACCTTAGATAAAACCTCTTTCTCATTTAAACCAAAAATCTTGCCATTAATTAAAACATTTTCTCTGCCGGTAAAATCTGGACTAAAACCTGACCCAAGTTCAAGCAGTGCTGCTACCTTACCTCTTACTATGATGCTTCCTCTTGTTGGTTGTAGTGTGCCTGCGATTAATTGCATAAGAGTACTTTTTCCTGAACCGTTAAGTCCAATAATACCAAGAGATTCTGATTTAGACACTTTCAAGGACAATCCTTTTATTGCATAAAAATCTTTGCTTTTATTATTTCTATTCTCTTTGTGATTTGTTAGAACTTTGAATAACTTTACGATATTACTTTTTTGTAAATACATTGTCGGCTTGCTTGAATAAACTTTGTCAACTTCATCTAATTCTAAGCAATACTTGGGTTCATGGGTAAGCTCTTTCATATTGGTTTCATTTAATATCAAACTTAATTACCTAATACCAACAATTTCACATTTCCAACCTTTCGAAAAAAAATTGATTTTGGTTTTATGCTCCAATTTTCTTGTTTGTCTGAATATTATGATAAAAGGTCGGATTTATTGTTCGAAAGTTTTGATTAGTCATTTAATCAAGTTGTCAGAATCATTTACCTAATGATAGGAGTGATTCGACGATGATCGTTCTAGGATCGACCGGTTATGTCGGGTCTAAATTTGTTAATTATTTCCATGCCCTCGGGCATAAAGCAATGGGTGTCAGCAGGAGTGAAGTGGATTACATAAATCCCGAAACTCAAAGGAGTTGGTTAAAGCCAAGGAACCCTCGTTTCGTCATTAATAGTGCTGGATATACAGGAAAGCCGAATGTGAATGCCTGCGAACTGGAAAAAGCATAATATTTATCTGGGAACGCAGTATTGCCGGGAGTCATTCGTGAGGTTTGTGAAAATTTGAATATACCATGGGGCTATGTTTCCAGTGGCTGTATCTATTCCGGAAGAAGGCCGGACGGTAAGGGTTGGGCAGAAGATGATGTACCCAATTTTTCATTTCGATCTCCTCCCTGCAGTTTTAACAGTGGATCTAAAGCACTGGGAGAAGAGGTGCTCGAAGGTGCTGAGAATTCTTTTATTTGGAGATTGAGAATTCCTTTTAACGAGGAACGAAGCCCAAGAAACTATTTTCAAAAATTGTTAAACTACGATTCATTGCTGGAGGCTGAGAATTCAGTTTCTCATTTGGCTGAGTTTGTTCAAAAGTGCGTAGAATGTTTCGAGAAAGAAGTCGAACCTCGGATATACAATATGACGAACCCTGGATCCGTTACTTTCAGACAAGTTACCGAATGGATGAGAGAAGAAGGGGTAACGGATAAACAATTTAAATTTTTTGAGGATGAGGAACAATTTATGAGCAAGGCAGCCAAAACACCTCGTTCCAATTGTGTTCTCGATACAACCAAAGCAGAAAAGGCCGGGATTGGTATGAGACCCGTTGAGGAGGCAATGCGTGAATTCATGCAAAAAATGGTTAAGGTAGCAGCGGTATGAAAAATATTTTAGTAACTAGAGGTCTCGGGTTTATAGGATCTAATTTCATTCGTCTTCTTTTGAAAAGCGGTGAGATCGATCAGGTCATTAACTTCGACAAGCAGACCTATGCGGGAAACCCGGAAAACCTGCAAGATCTGGAACAAGAGAATTCATATCATTTTATCCAAGCAGATATTTGCGACGGGAATTCCGTGCTCCAAGCACTGGAAGGCTACGAGGTTGATGCAGTAGTGAATTTTGCTGCGGAGAGTCATGTTGATCGCTCGATCGATGGTCCTGAACCTTTTGTGCAGACAAATGTTGTGGTCACCCTACGACTACTTGAATCCACGAAATCATACCTAGCTGAAGTTGCCGGTGATAAAAGGGATTCCTTTCGTTCTCTACATGTTTCCACGGATGAAGTGTATGGATCATTAAACCCTGAAGATCCAGACCTCTGTGAAAGCACCCCATACGCCCCGAATAGTCCTTACTCTGCTTCCAAGGCGTCGGCGGATCATTTAGTTCGTGCATATTATCATACTTTTGGACTGCCTGTGCTCACGACCAATTGCTCGAATAATTATGGACCCTATCAATTTCCTGAAAAGTTGATTCCTTTAATGATCTTAAATGCCTGTGAAGGAAAAAACCTTCCGATTTACGGGGACGGATCAAACATCAGGGATTGGTTGCATGTGGAAGATCATTGCTCAGGAATATTATCTGTTCTTCTATAAGGAAGGGTGGGGTAGACCTACTGTATTGGCAGAGCTTCAGAGAAGACGAACATGGAAGTTATTGACACACTATGCAATATTTTGGATCGGCACCATCCTAGTGATGCACCTCATAATCAATTGAAGACTTTTGTTACGGATCGCCCTTGGCATGACCATCAGATCCGCCCTCTAATATCGATTGGAATATGTGGCTGAAGCAGGCTTCAATGATAGATTACATCAAGGAACATTGCCACTACAAATTTCTTTGGTGGTATGAATACTCAGGTGAAAAAATGACTGACTGGGGTGCTCACTATGTGGACATTGCCCAGTGGGCTATGCAACTGGACGGAGTGGGGCAGGGGGTTCTTTCCTTGGAGCCAATAGAAGGAGGACATCCTATACCCTTGAAAAATGGCATGCCTACTAAAGACAACTACTACAATACTTCCCACAATTTTCATATTAAGTGTATGTTTCCGAATAAAATGGAAATGAATATCGTAAGCCAGTCCAAGGAAGGAAATGGTATTTTATTTGAAGGAACTAAAGGAAACTTATTTGTGTCATGTGGAAAGCTAACTGGTCCTGCTGTTGACGAACTCAAGGAAAAACCACTTGCAGCCCAAACCATCTTGGATTTCTACAAAGGCAAGAAGACCACTAATCATATGGAAAACTTCTTTGAGTGCATGAGAAAGAACGCTCCGATCCGATATCGGATGTCTACACTCATCACAACGCCATGACCACCTGCCACCTTGCCAACATTTCCATTCGACTTGGCAGAAAGCTAAAATGGGATTCAAAAAGGGAACAAATTATTGGTGATGATGAAGCAAACCAATGCAGCCCGCGAACAAAGAAAGGGCTTTGAAAGTAATTCTTAGCAGATTTTGTGAGTCTATTATAACTCACACTTAAATTAACAATTTTTAAATTTAGACGAAAAATTATACTCTTAAAGATTTCATTATTACTAAATCTTGATGATTTCCTATGTAGCCAGGAATTATGTCGATTATTTCAAAGTATTTCGCCCAATTTTCAAATATATATTCATTAGTGTGCAGGGTATTTCTATAATAATCATTTTCAGAAACTGATTCGCCTAAATCATTATTTACCCCCAAATCTAAAAATCCTGTTTTCCTCCACTGTAGGTAAGTATTATCATCAATACCTGAACGACAAGCGGTCGAGTCTCCATGAACTGACATCATTACTATTCCATCTTTCGGTGATATTCGACTAAGTTCTTCTAACCAATTAAACTGATCTTCCTCTTTGAGATGAGTAAAAACTGATATACCAATAATTAAATCATAGAAAGATGGTTTTAATAAAGTCGGAGGCCGAAGTGATATTTTTTCAAATGAAGCAAACTTAAGATTCTCACTACTCCAATTTATATTTTCTTTGTCAATGTCCGCACCATAAATATCTAATGATTTATTACTTTGGAAATATCTGGTCATTCTTCCACATCCACAACCCCAATCAAGTAGTCTTTCAAAATCATCATATGTTTTACCCAATTTTAAATCTAAAGCTTTTTTACATTTAACATAAGATGAATAACCCTCTAGAGCAAAAGAACTTTCGCAATCTCCCCCATGAACTTTTTTTCTGAGTCTTGCTTCAGGTGTATTTAGTTTCGAATCAGTTACATAATAATAATTTTGATTTTGAGTAAATGGAACACCTTTTCTTGAATCAACCATACTTAATTCTAATGAAAAATGATTTGTATTTTTACTAAGTTTTTTTTGACAACGAAAACCTGAGTTTTTCGCATTTGGTAGAAACCAAAAAATCTTTCCAATATCCTTTCTATGTATTGGAAAAGTAACTTGATCAAAAGGTTCGCCATTGCACGAGAAAATAATGTGTTGGAAATCTACTTCTTTCAAAACAGCCCATCCTTTGATTTCAATATAATCATCTGTTAAATTGATGAAATCTACACACCAATACGGACCATTAAAAATTGTTTGTAGTCCTTGATCGTTTATTTTTAAATTCATTAACTTTTTATTATATATATGAATTCCTGTGTACGAGATAAAATTTTTTTGGTGTTAATCAATTTATCTCATGCGAAAGGGTACGGGTAGAAGAAATTTTGTGCGAACGGCTTGCCCTCCTTTTTTGGGTGTTTCATAACGGGATCGCTCGACTGCTTTGGTGGCGGCTTCGGTAAATTCCGGATGACTTGAAGAGAGTACTTTTAAGACTTTTACGCTTCCTCTTTCATTAATCAGGACAAGAAGCTTTACATCCCCTTCCACTTTTTGACGCTTCAGAGATGGAGGGTACTTGATCGAAGGTTTGGGAAGAAGGCGGGGTTTACGATCCAGTTCCGCGAGGTTAAAGATTTTCACTTCGGACATGGCATCCTTACGGGCAGCAAACCCCTTAAAAGCGATGGCTCCTGCCATGACATTGCCCACTCCAGCATTCAGGCTCATGTCCAGTTGGGAGAGATCGATATTCATCGACTGATCGGGTGGGGTGGGGTTAATCCGGTGTGTCGGGGGGAGGCGGAGGTTCAGAAATGGGAGGCGGTGGCGGAGGGCGACTTCTACGGACCTAATTTGTTTTTTTCCATCGCTGGGATCAAGAAGCTACGTCAGAGGAAGGATGATACCGATGGCAGAGGCAGTTGCAAGAGCACCCAATCCAAGAAGAATGGGATTGGCCCCGAATTTGGGTGCTTCATACGATTCGCTAGGCATCTTGCGATAGTCAATTAGGATTCTGTGGCAATGGAGATGGTTTGAGCCCCACCAAGCTTGGCCTCGTCAATTACTCTGACAAGAAGTTCGGTGGAGACAGTTTTGTCGGCTTGGACGCTAACAGGGAGAGCATAACCCTCTCCCTTGCCTTCGTTTAAATGCCGAACCACAGCCCGAACACCGCTAACGCCAACCTCTCTGCCTCCCTAAATCACTCGACCTTCGCTGGTTATGGCAATCAGTACACTATTTTTCTCCAACATACTTGCCGCAGCAGCCTGAGGCTTATCAACATCCGCTCCCGTCTCTTCTACGAAGACCGTGGTCACAATAAAGAAAATCAGGAGGATGAAGAACATATCGATAAGGGGTGATATGTTGATGTCTTCCAGTTTTTCTGATTTTGAAAAGCTTCGATGGGCTCTACTCATGGTTCGATGTCCTCCTCGGTGTCAGTATCTAAAATTCCTTTGTAACTTTGGATGGTAAGGCTTTCGAAAGTAGTGAAGAAAACCTCCAATTGATCCCTCTCGGAAGTGATTCGGTTGATTAGGATGTATGCTGGAATTGCAATAATAAGTCCGGTTTGGGTCGTGATCAGAGCCTCTGATATACCACCTGCGACTAAATCGATAGTTTTTCCACCAGAGCTAGTCGATAAGCCCTTGAATGTAGTGAGCATTCCCATGACTGTGCCCAAAAGGCCTGCAAGTGGGGCCGTGCTGACAAGCAGACTCAAAAAAGTGATACGCCCGTCAATCAAAGGAAGAAAGCAGGGTCTGATTTCATCAAAGCGTCTTCTGGCTTCGCCTAAGGTTTCCTTACCTTCGCCCACATAACGAAGCATTTTCTTGGCCTCGGTGTCGGCTTCTTCAGGATTGTTAAGCCATTGGTCAAGAGTTGCTTTGGAGACGTCCTTAAATTTCGTTTTCAACTTGAGGAAAAGGAATGTTTCCAAGGTGGCATAGTAGATGATCAGAGCTATGACCAATAGCATGATCATGAGCGATCCTCCTTGCAGCCAAAGGCCCCAAACCTCTTGAATAAACCAATGGGTCAAAGCTTTCATTAGGATGAATAAAAGAATTAGTTCTTAGGCAGGTTGAAGGGAGGCTTCGGATGATGAATCATTTGAATCATCGGGCTTCGGTGGCCCTGAGTCCAACTTGGACTTTTTGGGGAATTCATTGAGAAAATAAGAGGAAAGTCTCTCCATCTCAGAGAGAATTGCCTTTGATCTTCGGGAAAGAACGGCATAAAGAATGAGAGAAGGAATCGCAGCCACCAAGCCAAGTTATGTAGTGATCAGTGCTTCGGAAATTACTTCGGAAAGGCTTTTGGCGTCCCCAGTACCGAAAAGAGTGATTTGCTTGAAGGTCTTGATCATGCCGGTCACGGTTCCCAGTAGCCCCATAAGGGGAGCGGTTGCTGCTATGACCTCAATAATGGGCAAATAAGCTGTCCAGTTTTATTTGAGCGTCTAAAAGTTCTTCGTACATGACTTCGTCTAAGAGCTTTTTGCCTTCGCCACTTCTTTTTACAGCCACGGCGAATATAGTCTGGAAAGGTCCCTTGAGGGAATTGGCCTCTTTAAGGGCAGCCTCTTGGTCACCGCTTTCCATTTTGGTCAAAATTCCCTTAATCACTGATATAGGAGGTACTTTGATTCCACCCAAACGAGACCATTTGAGCAAGGCGATGATAAATGAAAGGCCCGCGGCAAGCACAATGGGATAAGCCCAGGTTCCACCTTTTTTAATGTGTTCCCTAGTCGTTTCCTCAGTTGCGGCTATTTTAAGGGCATCCCCAAGGGTCGAATCTACGGGGAGGGCTTCGACCGTCCCCGGTTTCGATGAGAAAAAAGCTCGTATGGTTGATGATGGTGGCTCTGAGAGTTCAAAGATTCGAGGCTTAAGATCTCTACCGGATTCGATCAAGCCAGCCAAATCACCGCTTTTCTGGGAAAAATAAGCCAAGGGTCCTCATAGCATAAAAGAACCTTGCTGAACCTTGCCATTTCCATCCAATGCCATCCCTTAAAATTGAGTTCCACCCAAGAGTTCCTTGATTCGACTGACTGAAAGTTTGAGAAGTTTCATCCGTGCAATCATTTTTTCCTTTTCGGAAGATGTTCCGTCAAAGGTTTGATTGAGATTCGAAAGTTCTTCTTGATTCCGATCGATTTCGACGACATGGAGTCTGGCCTCGAAATTTGCGAGGTAATCACTTCAATGTGTGGAAAGAAACTGCACTTCATTCTTTCTGCCTTGGACTTCGCTTTTAAAGGTAGTTAAATTGACGGATTTGTTGTCTCGCAATCTTTGCAAGCGATCGAGAGAACATCTTTTGTCTGCCAAGGTACGCTCAAGAGCACTAAGTTTCGCTGCAAGAGGTATTTTCTCCTCTTGAATTTTCTTTCTTGTGGAACTTAGCTCCTCTAAGGACGCCTTGTTTTTGAGTAGGAGCTGTTCATTCGCGTTTTCGAAATCATCTCCCCACAGACTAAGAGTGAAAAAGATGGAAAACCAAATTGGCAGATTCCTTGGAAACGCGGGTAACTTCATGGGAATTTAGTTGTATTGAAAGGGAAGGTTAATGAAAGTCCCCTGCTTCTGTGCGGTGCGGTTGTGAAAGGATATTGATTCAAGAATGGATGATCCTGCTTCAGCTACATCGAATTCAACCCAATCTTAATCTCCGGGAAGCATGTATCCTACTTTTTCCCTGATTCGTCTGAAAAGTAGACGATTCCAAGACCAAAGTGTAAAATGCTTACCTTAATTTCCCCATCCTCGACCCTCATTAATTTCTCGACTAAGGCAATGGAGCTGTTGAACTTGTCGATCTTTGCCAAGGCTCCAACCACTGCTCGAAGTCACTGACTAATGGAGGGCATCATGGCTTCTTTGGTGCTTGGGCCGGGCAAGCGAGCGACGAAGCCCTGAAGATCATCCTGCAAAGGCTTTGGGAATCGAGGCAAAAGCTCAAGAATGTCTTTTTCAATGCTCTGCAAGGTTTCGGAGACTGGCACAATAGCAGATTTTAAATCTTCATTTTGATCGCTTAGGCGAATTCGCTCTTCTTCTCCAGCGGAAATTTCGTTTTCCAAGGCGTCTAGGTTTTCATTGATGGATTTTTCTTCCTCTTCAAGCAATTCGATCAAGTCACCAATGGCTGCCTTTTGAATTTCCCAATCGGCTGATTCCTTTGAAATAAGCCGCTCGCTGGCGATCCATTGCTTGAAGTTTTTCTGAGCATCAGTTGGATTTGCCCATGAAATACTTGCTAATGCATAGGAAATAAACGAAAGGAGAAGAAGGTAGTTCATAGGTGTTTCAATTAGTCAAGTATCTAGCCCAATGTAAGTAGTTCTCATCGGGGCGCATTCTCAACAAGGGAAAAGGCCAAATATTGCGGCGAAAGTTGCCTTTCTGTTACATAATTGGTGCAATCTGGCTTTCGACTTGTTTTCGAATTTTTAGTGGTAATGAAAAGTTCTTTACTCAAGTTAATTTTTTATTGGATTGCTGACCTGCATATGAGAGTTATTGTAACCTAACTTTTATGATCCTCATCCTTGGTTCTGCGGGCTACTTAGGTTCAACTTTCGTCAATCATTGCGATCGTAATGCAATGGAATTTGTTGGGCTATCCAGATCCGATATCGATTACACCAACCGTGATGCTCTATTTTCTTTTTTGCAAGCAAATCAACCAAAATTTTTGATCAATGCTGCAGGTTACACCGGAAAGCCGAATGTGGACGCATGCGAAAGCGATAAGGCTAAGTGCCTCATGGGAAATGCGGTGTTTCCCGGTGTTGTGCGAGAAGTATGCGAGGACTTAAGAATTCCATGGGGGCATGTTTCAAGTGGGTGCATTTATTCGGGCAAGCGTCCGGATGGTCGAGGTTGGACGGAAGAAGAGCCACCCAATTTTTCGTTTCGTTCCCCGCCTTGTAGTTTTTACAGCGGAACCAAAGCTTTGGGGGAGGAGATTTTAGATGGAGCAGAGAATTGTTTTGTTTGGCGCTTGAGAATTCCTTTTAATAGCAATTCCAGCCCTCGAAATTATTTGCGAAAACTTTTGAATTACGAACACTTGCTTGAAGCGGAAAATTCTATTTCTCATTTAAACGAGTTTGTTGAGAAATGTTTTGCTTGTTTTAGCCAAGAAGTGGAACCCGGGATTTATAATATGACTAACGAAGGGTCAATATTGACAAGCCAAGTGACTACTTGGATGAAAGAGGAAGGAGTGTCCGAAAAACAGTTCTCATTCTTTGAAGATGAGGCGGATTTCATGGATCGGGCCGCCGAGGCCCATCGTTCGAACTGCGTACTTGATACGACGAAGGCCGAAAATGCGGGGGTTGGAATGAGACCCGTGGAGGAAGCGGTTCGGCAATCACTTCAACAGATGAAACAGGAGGTCACGACATGAAAACGATTTTGGTCACCGGTGGGCTCGGATTCATTGGGTCGAATTTCATTCGTATGCTTTTACAGGGGGATGTTTTCGAAAAAGTTATTAATTTGGATAAACAAACTTACGCTGGAAATCCTGAAAATCTTTCGGATTATGAAGATCACCCAGACTATGTTTTCGAACACTCCGATATTTGCGACCAAGCTTCCGTTGCAAAATTTCTTAAGGATCATCAGGTTGATGCAGTGATCAATTTTGCTGCCGAAAGCCATGTGGACCGTTCGATTGATGGACCCGAGCCCTTTGTGCAGACCAATGTGGTCGGTACCTTGCGTTTGCTGGAAGCCACCAAAACCTTTCTTTCGGAATGCAAGGCTGACCGCCAAAAGGCGTTCAGATTCCTTCATGTTTCAACAGACGAAGTCTATGGTTCTCTTGCGGCGGAGGATCCCGCATTTTCTGAGTCAACTCCCTATGCTCCCAATAGTCCATATTCGGCCTCGAAGGCAGCCGCGGATCATTTGGTCCGTGCCTATCACCACACCTTTGGCCTACCGATTTTGACGACTAATTGCTCGAACAATTACGGACCTTATCAGTTTCCCGAAAAGCTCATTCCCCTTATGATTCTTAATGCCTGCGAAGGAAAGAGTCTACCGATCTATGGGAATGGATCGAATGTACGTGATTGGTTGCATGTCGAAGATCATTGTTCGGGAATTCTCGCTGTACTTCAAAAAGGCCGCTTGGGACAGACTTATTGTATTGGCGGTGCATCGGAAAAGACCAATATGGAAGTCATTGATACTTTATGCAGTATTCTTGATCGACATCGTCCGATCGGGGCACCCCACGACAAACTAAAAACTTTTGTTACTGACCGACCGGGACACGACCACCGCTATGCGATTGATTTTTCCAAGATTCAAAATGAGCTGGGTTGGGAGCCTTACTATTCATTTAGTGAAGGGATGGAGCAAACCGTGGATTGGTACCTCAACCATCTAGAATGGTGTGAAAATATTACTTCGTTAAAATACAAAAGAGAAAGGCTGGGAATCCAATGAGCAACAGAAAAGGAATCGTATTGGCGGGTGGATCTGGAACCCGTCTGTATCCTTTGACACTAGCAATCAGTAAGCAATTGATGCCGGTCTATGATAAGCCTATGATCTACTACCCGATTTCAATACTGATGCTCACTGGGATTCAAGATATTTTAATTATTTCCACGCCACGTGATTTACCGATGTTCAAGGAATTATTGGGCGATGGATCGAGATTTGGAGTGTCCTTTAAATTTGCTGAACAACCGAGTCCCGACGGACTCGCTCAAGCATTGATAATTGGAGAAAAGTTTTTGGGGGGTTCTTCTTCAGCATTAATTTTAGGTGATAATATTTTTTATGGAAATGAAATGGAAAAGATTCTAACCGAGGCTGACAATTCGAAGGATGGGGCCACTATTTTCGGTTATCATGTGTCCGAACCATCGAATTATGGAGTTGTGGAATTCGATGAATCGGGTGCAGCTGTATCCTTGGAAGAAAAGCCTATGAATCCTAAATCAAAATTTGCCATACCCGGGCTTTATTTCTACGACAACCAAGCAAGTTCTCGTGCACGAGAGTTGACCCCATCTTTACGGGGAGAACTTGAGATCACAGATTTAAACCGTTCCTACTTAGAGACGAAAAACTTGATGGTTGAAGTGATGGGTAGAGGCACGGCATGGTTGGATACTGGAAGCCATGATAACCTCGCAACAGCAACTGATTTTGTGAAGGTCATTGAGCGCAGACAGGGCTTGAAAATTGCCTGCTTGGAGGAAATTTCATATACCAAAGGCTGGATGTCCGAGGAGGAAATTATCAGGGTTGCTCATAAACACGGAGCATCACCCTATGGTAAATATCTTGAAAAGATTGTTTTTCGCCAATAGACCGAGCATATCATGAGTAAGTTTATTATTCTATAGTTAGTTCACTGCAAGGTAATACGAAAGTGATCGTACAAAAGTTAATTTTAGATTTCAATTGATAAACAAAGCTCATATGTAATGTAATTGGCATAAACAAACAGTAGAAAACTAATTCTTAAACCTTAACTATCTAAGCAGAGATCAAAAACGAAATCTCTACATTAATTGAAAATGAAGCTTATTTAATAAGTGTTTTTAATGAATTTATTTTACTGAGAAAGTTGATATTAAGATCAGTTCGTGATTTTGCTACAGGGCAGTTTGATGCAAAGATTTTCGATTTGTGTCGATTCAAGATACACCTAAAGATTAATTTATTGCTTATTGAGATGGATGACTATGAAATAAAAATCGATAACAACTAGCTTTCTTAGTAAAAAGTTGATATAAAAACTAAGTTTAAAATTAGCCTTTATTTTTTAACTCATAAAAAACCTAAATTCATATGCTTCAATGAAAGATTCACTGATATTATGCGTTTAAATAATCAATATGAAATTAATTGTACGCTCTATATTAAAATTTATTTTCGGGCTTGCCTATGAACCTTTACTGAAAGAAATACGCTATCGAAAATCAATTATCAATGGTTGCTATTTTTCAGTTTTTGAAATTGATAAAAAACTGAGAAAATATGTTGATTATAAAAATGGTTTCTATGTAGAATTAGGCGCTAATAATGGGGTTGATCAGTCGAATACCCTTTATTTCGAGATGAAAAGAGGTTGGAAGGGAATTTTGATAGAACCTGCATTAAACAATTACTTAGAGTGTTTGCAAAGAAGGGGAAAGAATAATGTAGTATTCTGTAATGCTTGCGTATCAAATGAATTCAAGGAGAAATTTATCGAGTTTTCCTTTGCCAATCTTATGTCAACTGCCACTGCGATAAACTCCGATCTTCCAAATATTAATGACCATTTAGAAAATGCTAAGAATTTTTATCCGCAAAACCAACATTCTTTAAAATTTGCTGCTTTAACAACAACTTTAAATGATCTTCTTGACGAAGGAAATGCACCGCATACGATTGATTTATTGTCCCTAGATGTAGAAGGAGCTGAACTTGAAGTATTAAAGGGCATAGATTTCGGAAAATATAGCTTCAAATTTATCTTAGTAGAATCAAGGGATTTTACTAGATTGAATTTGTTTTTTGCTGATTATGGTTACAGTTTTATCGAAAAATTTACATCTCAAGACTTTTTATTCTCCAGTGTAGAAAAAGGAAGTTTGTAAATTTTTTATTTATTAAACTCTACGCAACTCTTAGATTGACTATTGAATTTATCAGAATCTTTCATGGAAAAGCTAAATTAACGGTATTGTATTTTAAAATTTACTGTGATGATATAAAGTTTTGTTATAGTATTCTTTTTTTATATGTAATTTTATAACTTCCAATTTCTACAAATTACCGACATTTTGTTGTCTGCGAATGTTGAAACCAATTTTGTTTTCTTGATCGATTAAGAGTTTAGTCATCCTCTTCATGTTATTTGCTTTTTTTACGATAACTACTCCAGGAAGTAGTTTATTGGATTTAATTGTATAATACATATCATCATATCATGATGCGTTGATGAATAGACTTGATTATGTTGTTGATCAATGGTGTGGTGTTTAGATGTCAAAGTCGTTTATATTTTCGTCTGAGTCAGTGGGTGAAGGCCATCCTGATAAAGTTTCTGACTCCATCTCAGATAGTATTCTAGACGCATGTCTTGAACAGGATATAAAAAGTCGTGTTGCGTGCGAAACTCTAGTAAAAAGCAACTGCGTCACAATTGCCGGAGAAATAACAACTGATGCAAAGTTTGATTATGAAGAGGTAGTGCGTGATGCGATTCGCAAAATTGGCTACACTAATTCTGATGATGTGTTTCACGCTGATCAGGTATTTATAACCAATCAATTAACCGCCCAATCTATTCACATCG
>MDTC01259159.1_pt1 | contig 17815 bp, 17 predicted proteins | sample 811181 | NCBI WGS metagenome assembly MDTC01 (sample SAMN05326644, study PRJNA326480) | marine metagenome | isolation source: seawater | place: Pacific Ocean: North | collected 2011 | reverse complement strand
TCAAACGCATTAACTTTATTATTTTGATATTCTATGTGTAAATCTGATGCTAACTGAAAAGAAGTCATTACCACTAATTTAATTTAGTATATCATAATATTTTCATTTTTAAATTAGTTGCCAGAGGTTTGAACCTCTGGAATATCGTCAATATCAATATTAGGACCACGCATGCGTCGTTTTTGGGCCCCAGAAGGTACATTAGCTGGTTTGCTTGATGAATTCATGTTATTAATCATTCCCATGAGATTAGCTCCGGTCTTTTTCATCATCATTTTTGATACAACGAAGAAGGCGGCGTTCATGATAATCATGAATAGGAGACGTAGTTCAACAGGCCATTTAGAACCTTCAGGGACATAACTTTTTTCTCCAATTTCAATTAAGAGTTTTTCGTAAGATGTCATAGATATGATTTGTTGTTGTGTAAAACCTTGCATATCGAAACCTAAGAAATTTCCGAAGATGAACTCACAACCCATGAAACCATAAACAAGATATGTTTTATAACTTTCTACTGAGGAATCAAGGGATAATCTTCTGACCGTATCATTGTATGCTTTTTCCATAATTTGGTATTCTGTGTGAACGGTATATTCTGGTATTGTGGATGCTGGATATGATTTTCTGAGTAAATCAAACTTGAACAGTAGTTCTCTTTTGGCGTCTTCTTCTTGTTGTTCATTGTGGTTTACCTGATTGATATCACGAAGTTCATTTTTTGGTATATAACCTCCTTGTTTTTCAAGTTCAGCTAATGTAGGAGGTGCCATATGTTGGTTTGTATTTTGTTGGTGTGTATATTGTTGTGGAGATTGGGGTTGTGGTAAGCTGTGTCCATTGAAATCACGATGTCTACTATATTTATCGTCTGATGCTATACTTTTGTGTCTACTGTTTTTATCGTAATCTGAATCATCGTTTAGTAGATCTTTTAGACGTAGGGATAAGTTTTCACTTGTATCAGATATTTTATCAATATCTTGGTTTTTATCATAATCATCAGTGTCTTTATCTGAGTATTTATCATAGTCCGAATCTTTATCGGAATTCTTGTCATAATCCTTGTCTAAATATTTAGTATGTTTCTCGTCAATTGATAGTTCACTTACAGATGAACTAACAGAAAGTTTTTCTGATTTTTTGCTAGATATGGTACTGTCATCATCGCTTAGCAACATATCTAACCTGTTATTACGTGATGTATCAGATTTTTTATCAACAGAGGAACTCATATACTTCTGGAAATCATTATCAATATTATGGGAACTTTGATTAGCGTTAGCTGTTGGAACATACTCCTTATTGATTAAATCTTGATGAATTTTCTGTTTGTTCTCAATTAGTTCCAAATAAAGTCTAGGCATGCGAGGGAAAATTTGTGGTCTATTAAGTGGTGGGTCTCTTAATGGTACTTTAATGACACGGATTTCTTTTCTCTTTGAAGGTGGCATTTTACATTCAAGTTAGACCACTTTAAATACATATATTTAAATTAAATATATGTATAATAAATGACGTTGTTTGAAAAATATCATGATTTTATGAAAAAAGCTAACAAGAAAATGAAGACTAAGGAAGATGTTATTCAGTTTCAGAAAGAATTAAAGAAGAATGAAGAGCTCATGGCATATCGTAAGTATTTTATAGAACAAATTATGTATTCTGTAACACAAATGATGGGTGATACTATCGTTTGGTATCAAACAATGCCATGCGTTAAACTTTACGACGACGATGGAGTGACAGATTCTGATTACCAAAGAGTTTTATGCGATTTACACAAGGATAGGTCTTTTGGAGAAGATAGTGTAATAATACATGATTATCATTGGAACTGTATGAAAGATGGTGATGAGAAGGTATTTGACCCATATAACGGCTATCAAATACCAAAAACATACCAACTCTGTCAAACATACAATATGATGTATTTGACTGATAATTTACCTAAATTCCGCGAGAACAAGGATTTTATCAATTACTATTATTATACTAAAAAAGCCTTAGAGTTTGCTTATAATGTTTTGATGGCGGATAATCTTAATTGGAAGATTTTAGAGCCTCCTCCCAAGTTAACTATATGGAATGGTCGTGATACTCCTCGTAAGATGAAGCATACAATGAAAAAATGCTTAGAAATGTGTTTAAAATATCCTAACGCTTGTTTGAATCTTATATGGATTGATTAAAGTCCAGTTGTCCCCGGCGAACATGTCACATGTTCCGGCTTTCTAGTACATGTACGATAATATCCATTCTTATACCAATGATCTATCACGCTATATTGTGGATTTGGTTCGAATTCACACGGACACTGTTCTATTTCATCATCATTATGATACACATAATTTATTGAAATATTATCTAAATTATCAGAACATATGTGATCACTACCAGAGTCTTTTTCACCACAATAGATTGTATTAGAACATTTATCATAATCATATCCCCCATCACCAGTATCCCTACCTGCACGCGCAGAACAAGCTTCAGGTAATGGTTTGTTATCTACACCTTCCGCACTTATTTCAGGACATTGTTCTATATAAGAATTATATTCATCAGCATCATAATCACATTCTACATATTTTCCACCATGTTCTTGTTGTAAATTCCAAAGATCAATTGGATCAGTCTGTAGGTACTTGCTTCGGTCAAAATTACAAGGATGTGTAGAATTTGCAGTACAACTGTTGAATCTGCTTCTCCACATACATTCTGCATAAGGCATTTCCGCATCGTCATCGTCGGTTGATTTTTGCCCCAAACTCCAACTACTCCTACACTCATCTTCATCTGCTGCGTCACGACAATGTGCTATTGGAGTTTTTTGATTTCCATCTGTATCTGTGCCACATACAATACCAAACTTATGTGCCGTATCTAACGTTGGATTAGCTATTAATGCTGCAGGTACTGGACAATGATCAGATGCTTCATCTCCCCAATGATCCAACACATTTTTTGCGGTACAAGACTCTTTATCATTCACTGCAGTAGTGATCCCGGATGTTGCTCCACTAATAATGGCGCCACCACCAGCAACATATGGATTTTTTGATATACCACCAGCTAAGATACCACCGCCAACTGCAGAAGATGCCATATTCGTTGCAAGATTTGCAGCCTCACATAATTTTAAATGTTCAGGATCAAATATATGATCACACATTCCTTCATTAACAGCCATATTCTGAGATAATACTCCACAACCCTGAATTGACCCTAAATTAGGATCACCAGAAGATTGTCCTAAATTGTTTAGGGATCTTCTATTATCACACCATATAACTCTGTTTCTGTATCCGTTATCATCTTTGCTAAATTTTTTGATTGATGACATTTTATATTATAGAAATATAAAATAATTAACTAATTACCTCCCCGTAGTCTTAGAACTAAATGAAGTGTGCTTTCTTTTTGGATGTTGTAGTCTGATAGGGTTCTTGAGTCTTCTAACTGTTTTCCGGCAAAAATTAAGCGCTGTTGGTCCGGGGGTATACCTTCCTTATCCTGAATCTTCTGCTTAACATTATCAATAGTATCAGATGCTTCTACATCTAAGGTAATAGTCTTACCAGTTAGTGTTTTGACAAAGATTTGCATTTATTATATGTCTATATAATTTAAATAACTTTTCTACTAATAAATGGGATATCAAAAAGTTCGTAATACTTGGTCTGGTATAGAAAGATATAATTTGAACGGTAGGGAACATGATTTTAACAAGAATATTATTGAGAAATATGAACCTCGTATCAATCTACCTTGGAATGATTGGATTAATTATGTTAGTGGTCCATACTATACTCTTTATCAAGAAGGTGGAGTCAAGGCAAGTCCCCATCCACCAGTTCCGTGGGGATTAAGTAGCGCTGTTGTAGGTGGTCATGTTTGTCAGGGATATAACTGTAGCAAGAATTAAATTATTATTATAATGTTTTACAATAATAAATGTACGGTAGATATCACCCACGTAGACCTCATCACCCACCACATCATCACCCACCACATCATCACCCACCACATCATCACCCACCACATTATCCACCACATCATCACCCACCACATTATCCACCACATCACCCACCACGACCAGTACCAGTACCCATCCCGGGAAGAACTCTGGAAGAGTGTTGTATTTCCAGTGATGAGTGGAATGGTGCATTAGATGATTCATGTAGTAATTATGAAACAGATTTATCTTGTAATCAGCTCTCGGGATATTGCCAATGGCGTAATTCCCCTAATTGTCCTAAATCCCCAGCTGACCCTCCTTGTTGTCGTGGAAATCAACCTGAGATGAATAATTTTTGTCAAACGTTGGCAGATGCGGCTGAGATGGAACATAACATAGATGGTGTTCCCTATGTAGATCGTCTTCCAGGGGCGCAACAAACATGTGAGATTAATCCAAACTGTCAATGGCATCAACAGTGTCCTATTAACTTTGATTATGATTCGCATGAGTCCGTAGGAGGTCTTGAAGTCCGTAGATGTCTAAACGGTAAGAGATTTCTGTGTCATGGAGGAACTGAAGGTTGTAGTTTTAATAGTCCAAAATACTGTGCTCCTGTAGTTCCACCAGACCCAAATAGAACAGCTTATTTTTGTATACACCAAGATCATAATCAAGGTGAAGGAGAAGATATGGAATGTGTACCTATGCCAATACCTGAAGGAGCTGTGCCAATGGGTGATAATAGCAGTGGGTTTGCTACTATTGAAGATTGCTATGACGCAACGAGATGTCAAGCTCCTTAAATTATTTTATAATAATATTTTGTATTGTTGCTTGTATAGTTTAAATACAAAAATAATTAAATATTATATAATAAATGGAATATAAGGACGCTATTAAAACCTTTGTATTGATTGCTGTAACGCTAGGTGTGTTTTTAATAGTTTTATCATATCTTGGTGTGGTAAGATATTATGTTATTAAAAATTCTACTTCAACAGAAAAATATATACGTGAATACATGAAATTACCAAAGAAAACTCATGGTAAAACCATAATTACTTTTAGCACTTCTCCAGGACGTTTTAAGGACATTAAACCAATGATTAATTCTGTGTTAAAACAAACTTCTGCTGTAGATAGTATAATCACAGTGTTGCCAGTAGATAAATCAGAAATTCCTGACTTTTTGAAGGGAATTGTATCTGTGGTACCTTCTGGTAAAGATTATGGGGAAGGAAATGCGATTATTCCTGTTTTACTCACAGAGAAGGAATGTAATACAACAATAATTGCACTAAAAGATAATTTTATATATGGAGAAGATTGTATTGAAACTTTCTTGAAAGAATCAGAAAAATTTAAAGATACCATAATTACTGATCAGAATCAAAGTATATATGTATTTCAACCTACATGTTTCCAAAGTAATGTTATTGATAGGGAAAAGAGTAGTTTTGATAAAGATTGGTTTTTGAATAAAGCAAAGAACGCAAAAATTTTAAAGTATAATAATACATATAAAATTTAAAAACAAATAACTTTACCACCTATTATTAAATGAGAGAAAACTACGGACCATATGTCAAATGTACTGACAGTCCGCCTGGAGTTAGTCCGACAAGCACATACAGAAATAGAATTATACCTGAACCTCCCTTCCTTTCAACAAAACCTCCATGCGAAAATCAGAATATAAACAAAAAAGAATATTGTGAAACCTCATGGGTACCAACAAAAAACCAAAGAACCGACCAAGCAAAACCATACGGCTGTGTTTGGGGTGGTAATGGATCATGTATAGATAACGATGGTGAGAGCACTTGCTCTTATCTTAACGTTGGCAAATCTTGCGGAGAGTTAAATGAACAACAATGCGAAAATATATACAATGAAACTAAATGTACATGGAATGATGTATCCAGAACTTGTTCTCAAGACATAGAATGGGCTAGAAAAAACGCTTCATGCTCCAAGAACAATTGGGGTTGCGGAATAGGTTCACCACCGTATATTAAGCTATGCGACTACACTTGTATGAAGGGAGAGGGTCCATTTCCCAATAATACTGAATTATGTAACCCAAAATCTTCTGGTGAGTACTTCTTCTGTGAACCACCTTTTAATTACTGTAAAGGAAATCCTGCCTATCCACAAAATTTACAATGTTGTGATGGAGAAGGAGAATGTATATGAAAATATGTTTTATCATCATAAAAATATGATAAAACAAGATATGGTTATAAATCAATTAGAGTAGTCTTAACAGTACAATTTTCTATATTACCGTAGTAAGACTTGAATAAGTATGGATACTTATATACTTTCTCGTATAAGAAAGTTCTACCAATGATATTACGTTTAATATCCTGAGGATTTACTTTTTCTAGGATACTTAAATATTCGTTCCTGACTATATTAAAATCAACCATTGGTAAAATGACAATACCCTCCCATTCTTTTCTCTTTCCAGCCAAATCAATCTCAAAAACATCAGGACAAAACTTTTTCAAAGGGGAATTTTCATCAGTTAGGAGTTTAGAGAGTGGTTCTGGTATTAAACTGGCACTCTTAGGCGGAAGAACACTCAAGAGTTGTTGAAAAGGAGCACTGGAAATTGTATGACCGTATTTTGGAATAACAAATGTTTTTAGGTGTTGTGATAGAATTGATGCTGGTAGGGCATAGTGGTGTTTGTAGTTCCATTTCCAGTTAGGAACACCACGTGTGTAGTAAGATAATACCCATTGCATTCCCTCCAGATATTCATGACATAATTTTTCTACATCATAATTTTCTGGGAAATTAGTATTAATGTAGTCAGTCTTATACTTTTCAATATCCACAGTCCAAGTTCCGTTAGAAGTTTGTATAGCGCACTTTTCTAATATTGGATCAGGAAAAAACGCTGACTTTTTCCCTAACTTTGTTTGAAAATTTTCTCTCTCATGATGACCGATAGTTCCAAGAAAAGCTTCCATAGACTTTTGAATCAAACAGACCTTACCATCTATATTTTGTGTTAAATGACCGTAACTCGTACAAACATCCTTATACACTTGAATCATTAACTCAATACCATCTTCTATGATTTCTATTGATGGAATATGTGGTAAAAAGTCATTACCTACCATAAAACACATAAATATAAAATCATCTATAGCAGAATTAGGTATTAACGTGTATTTATCAGAAGTCCATCTCATAATTTCTACTAATTGATTATGGACGATTCCAACGTTTATACAAAAATAATCATTAGATGGATCATACATATCCTCTCGTAGAATGTAAAACTTTGGTAGATGTGTTCCTAATGCTAACATAATTAAGTCAGCGTCTAATCCATGAATACAAAATGTTTCATTCTTGTTTCCGTAGTATCGGATATAATTAATAATTTTATGTTCGCCCTCTCCTGGGGCTTTTTCATTGGACATGATAATTTGGACTTTGTTCCAGTCGGGGTCATCCACAATCTTTTTCCGAATGAACCAATCAATGTATTTACTCAGAAAGTCCATAAATTTAGTTCCGGGAGTAATAGAATTACTGTTAAAAGGACAATTACCCATTTCTTCCATAGCACTACGAAATCGCCGTTGTCTTTGCTGGTTTTGTTTACTGATTGGAGCAGGTCCATCAATACATAATATGAGGCGTTTATTAGGTTTTGTCATATTGAATATAGTTTCTACTGTTGAGCATATATCTTGGAATACTTTGAGTTGCATATCAAGACTGTTTTGTCTCGGTTTAATATTTCGTGATGGGATTAGACGTCGGGGGGGCTTATGATTACCATATTCATAAATTTTTTGGGCGGAATTATGGAATATACCGTTCATATCTATCATTAGATTGTCTATATTAACTTCTATAGACTCAAGAGTTTGGTCTTTATTAAGTTTATGTGTGTGTTCAGAGAATTGATTCTTGAACCACATAAAAAAATGTTTGATACCCATGTTGGTTGTTATTCTTAAGAATTTTGTCCTTAAGAATCATTTTCGTAATATTTATTATGCTTTACATAATAAATTTTTAATTTACATATTACCTATTACTACTCAAAAGACGACGGTGAGGTTTAGGTGGAAGTGTATCAGTCTCCTCTTCATAATCAACATCAGAATAGTCTGCTACTACAGGCTTACAGTGCTTCTTGTAAAAAGCAGTTTTAGATAGTTTCTTAACACTCTCGGGACTCAACTCTTGAATAATATTGACAACTTCAATCAACATCTCTCGCATTTCGCTTGTATTATCAGATTGAGGCCCTTTGACACCAATCTCTTCCCAAGTAGTTGGAGTATTTGGTTTATCTTCCTTTATAACAGTTGGATAACCATCCTGAATCCAGTTAGAAAGCTGGGGGCGCTTGGCAGTCCAAAAAAGCCATCCTCCAAACTTTTCTCCTGTTTCCTTATCGGTGTAATTTGAACCCCATTTACCACCCATGGCTTTGATAGAGTCCTTATGGGGCTGTGTATCGCCACGAATAAGAAATGATTTGGCGGTATAATCATAGATGTAAATACTTGTGGTTGAAGACATGTTTTTATTTTGGTTAGATAAGTAAAAACATAAATTCAAAATTATTTTAACTTATACTCGACAGTTGGGAATGGTAAAGCCCTTCTTTGTTTGGCTAAGTATCCAAGACCTATCAAAACTAATATTACTACAACCACAATTATGATTGTAGTAGTATGAGAGTTTGAGGGCTCTTCATCTTCTATAACACCAGTTGATGTTGCTGCTACAGAAGCAGCTGCTATGAACAAAACATTTTCTGTTGTATTAGTAGTAATATTATAATTATCTTCTAGTTCTTTTATACAAGAAACTATCCACCCATCCCATTCATTTTTAATTTCTAAAGGAGGTATTTCGATAGCTTTGCCAAGAAGACATGCTGTAACTTCAGTTGAATACTTTGTAAGAGTATCACTTTCTAACGAATTTAAGTCTGGGTCATTTTGTAATTTATGGAATATAACTTTTTCCATTACTCCTACGAACCAAGCTTGAAATTGTGGAGTCCAGACAGAAGGAACATTATTTTCACATGTACAATCTGGTGATATACAATCTGTCAAATCCATACAATTTGTCTCGTCGGTAGTGGTCTCATCGGTAGTGGTCTCGTCGGTAGTGGTCTCATCGGTAGTGGTCTCATCGGTAGTAGTCTCATCGGTAGTAGTCTCATCGATAGTAGTCTCATCGGTAGTGGTCTCATCGATAGTGGTCTCATCGATAGTAGTCTCATCGGTAGTAGTCTCATCGATAGTAGTCTCATCGGTAGTAGTAGGTTTTTTAGCAAGTGGTGAAAATGCTGAACACTCTGATGTACATTCTTGTAAATTATTAGTATTAGATAGACTTATACACATTCCTTGACAACAGTCAGGTATTTCTTCTGGTGTTGTAAAAGCTAATCTTGAACAGTACATAGCATAAAGATCTTCACCGGTATAGGTTACTTCTCCCCCTGAACTCATACATGCTTCGTTACAGTCTTCGAGTAATATATCTTGTTGAACCGAGTCCATATTATTATAACTACAAGAACTGAAGCATTGTGACTCACAGTCAGCAGAATTTTTATCAACAGTTATAGGTAATTCTAAATCTCCTGAATTCCCATTATATGAACAACTCATGTTTATATTAAATAAATATTAATTCAATTTATTAACAGTTGAGCTCAAAGATGTTTGATAATTTTTACTGTTAGTATTTTTTGATTTATTTCTATTTTTATTATACAAAAGTATCCCAGCCAATATCACTAAACACACAATAACTAAATTATTTTTAACAAAGTTTACTAAATCATTGAAAAGTAATGAAATGGCAGAGTCTGTTGGTTCTTCTTCTGTTGGAACTACAGGTGCTATTTCTTCAAAATACAATTGAGGAGTTCCAGGATCAATATCTGGATTCACGATACATTCATCTAGTTGAGATTGGATAATATCTGGGAATTGTTCTGGAATAGTTGATGGGTCTGGGTATAATTTTGCTAAGGTGTTGACATAGCAAGTTGTCATATCAGTATTAGGTACCAATCCTTCATCGTCAGGTGTCTGTAGTTCTTGTATTAGGTTATCATAGAATGTTTTTAGCCATTTTTTATTATTATCTTTACAATTAGGGTTATTTTCACAAAAGTTTGTAGATATTTCTGGTATTTCTGTAACTTGTGTATCATCCTCCACGCAAGTATCTCCGTCTAACATACAGCCTGTTGCGCAACCTGATGGACAACTGGATTTTTTACAACAATTTGCTTTAGAACCCCCAAATAGTTGTTCTAAAGTATCGGAATTTGTACAGTCGAAACATGTGTTATAATCACTAATACCTACCTCTGGGAAATCTGTTAATATATTACCAATAAAATTATGGCTGGCGTCTATACAATTTTGTGTACATGTTTCATCATTATTACAATTTGTTTGACAACATGCCTGTTGAGCAGTAGAGTCTGTGTAGTTTGATGAACAATGGTTATTATAAACGTATATACCGTTAGTACTGGTTGAAGTAGCACCGCATGCTTCTAAACAAGCTGTCGTATTATCATTGCCACAAACTTCTTTACAACAATTAAAACAACTTTCTTCACCTACATTACAACTTTCTGGTAAAACAAGGGATTCTCCCTCCATACACAATGAGCTATTTATGTCAGAACTCATATTTATTGTATTTCAATATTTTCCTTTGAAATATTAATATTAGTAAGATTTCAAAGGGTCAGAGTACATTTCGTAATATAGTAAAAAGCATATTGTTGAAGTTTGCTGGATGTACTCTTATATATCTATAATATTATTTTTTTAAACCTTAAATTTCTTCATACAGATTTGAACTCCAAGGACTTGGGTATAGGCATCGTATAGGGCGTGATGATGGTTAGTATTTTCTAATTCACTTAATGAAAACTTGGAAATATCAAAGAGTGTTCTGGTATCTCTGGTATTCCAGAATTTCCATGGTGGTTCCATGTCGCATGCTCTGTAGGCAGAACCTAAGACTACACAGTCAAAATCATCACCATGACCCCATACCTTTGTGTATCTGTTTGTTCCGAACCAGTTTGTAAACTCCGTAAGCATTTGTTTTAGAGGAATTCTACCTTCCATCTTGAAGGCTTCCTTCTTAGCCTCTGTGTCTTGGGACAACCACCACTTTGTAGTTTCCGCACAGTGGTGTAATCCAACTTCAATACAAGTTTGTATTTGGATTCTACGGTAAAAGGTATCAAGTTCTTCTATGGGTTTTTGTGGTCCATTCCTATCAAATCTAACAGCACCTATGGTAAGAATGATGGCATTGGGTTTTGTGCTAAGTGTTTCTAAGTCAATCATTACGTCTGTCATGGTATAAATTTATATTAAGAGTATGTCTCTATAAATCTTTTGATTTCTTCGTAGGGAATTTGTGGTCTGACATGTTTTCCAGTGGTAGAGATGTGTTGAGTAGAAAGCTTAATTAAGTTTTGTATTGTATCGTATGGTATTATTTCATCGTCTATGCTGTGAATGAGAAGAGTTTTTCCATTATAACCATTCAAATAGAGTTCGGTGTCAAATTCTGTGAAAGGGAAAGATAAAAACTTGGATACATTTCCAAATTTCTTGAGGTATTTTTTTGCTATACTGTTCATTGAAGGTAATGGGGAATCTAGGATTAGTATTGGTATTTTGTATCTTCTTGCTACGTATGTAGCTACGGGACCTCCAATGGATTCACCGTAAGCTATAATGTCTTTTATATTATAGTTTTTAGTTAACATTGATACCATATAGGAAGCATCATTATAAAACTGTTGTTCACTGGGAATACCAGAACTTTTACCATAACCAGAATAATCAAAAATTAATATATTAAAACCTAAGTCCCTTAGAGTTATAATTTTTCTGTCATAGTATGAGATATTCCCGGCATTACCATGGCAATATAGAATAACCTTATTGCTCTTATGGTTTTCGGCAATCCAACCATTGATGTGATAGTTCTGAACTACTTTATAATTTTCAGCAGTTGGTAATAGTTTTCTCATGGGGCGGAAATATACAAATCGTTTTATTAACAAAATAGTAATAAATATTACTACTACAAAGACTAATAAAACTTGTATACAAATGTCTCTATGAATATTCTTCATCTTTATTACCAAAACTAAAAACTTTAAGTATTATAATACTTAAAGTTTTATTTTTAACGTTGAGTAGCGAAAAAATTAATTCTGTTATTTTTGAGAACAGCAGACATTCTCAAGTTCTTAATAGTCTCTATAGCGCTTAACATTATATTCTCAATGTCTTCTACGTGTTTTATATCATCCATTGCTGTAAATAAGTCTTGTATATTGTTTCTTTGTTTTGTCGTATCCATAGTTCCTATTATTATTTTATTTACTTTAAATTTTGTTGGGACGGGGTTTGGTGCTGGAGATTCATCATCGCTGAGTTGGGCGAAATCGTCGTCATCATAACCAATTACTTCTTGTTCAAGGTCTTCATCGGCTTCGTCTATAGTCTCAAAGATTTGAGGGTCGTCCATTAGTTTCATCTCTTCTTCTTCTTCAACTACAAGGTTTGGTACCATCTCTTCTATTTCGTTAGCTATATCACGATTAACTATGATTGAAGCTGCTGTTTCAACATCAATCTTGTTAATTACATTATTACTACCGTATTTATTGTTAAATTCTACTAAACCGGAAATAATATTAACTAAGGCCGAAGCAATACAGTTGTCAAGTTCATTGTCAAGTATTCTAACACACTTATTTCCTTTGGAAACAAGCATTTCTACTTTTGAGATTATAGCACGAATGTTTTGGATACCTTTTTCCTTAGAAAATTCAATCATGAAGTAAATCATTACTGCTATGCGTTTCCACAATATTTCAACTATATCTCCACTTACTTTGGAAAAACCGGGTTTGCTCAAGACTAATGCTTTAAAATAATATGGAACTTCTGCTGTAACCTTGTCAGTCATTGAAAAGATATTAGAGCATGGTTGGTATATATCATCCATAACTGAATCTACGAAATCATCTGTTAATTCTATGTCTTTTTTACCATCTTTTCTGAATAAGTAGGTTTTCATTGTGATGATTACTTTACACATGTCAGATACTCTCATATCTACCCAAGCTCTGAAAAACTGGTCTTTTTCTATGATTTGAGTTATATCATCAGTGCTCAACTCTTCTATTCTTTCATCTTTACGTTCTTCTCTGAAACGATCACGCAACACCATCAAGTATTTACCAACTTCATTATCTCCGTTAATGCCTTGGGGACCTACACCTAAAAATACATCATTTTGGTCGGTATAGACTAATTCAGCATCTTCGGTAAGTAAAAGTAAATCTTGTAATAATCTATCAAGAAATTTGTTGTTTAATCCTACATACATATATTTTTTGAGTTTGTCCATTTTAACTATAGTTGTGGTATCATATAATCTTGCTGTGGCAGTTTCTGGTGATACGAAATTATCCTTGTTCATACTACCGACTACAGCATTGATACCAAGTATCTTAGAGTAGGATTCTGTGGTATTGTTAAGGATGTTTTGGAATAATCTGAATATAACGTAATGTGAAATAGTTGGGAAAAGTCTTTCATTTACTTTTATCATGTAGTCATTTAATGGGGATAATACATTGTATTCAGGTTTCATGTTATCATTAGGATACGCAAATATAACAACTATATTTCCCTCTGGTTTTTTGTAGATATTGAAATTTTTATCATCTTCATCGTTATCACGATGTTCTATGGTATATTGTTCCGCAGTCATTATATCTTGTTCAGAAGGAATAACAATTTCCCTTATTATACTATCAATAACTTTTGTTAATTTCTTGGGTAATTTATCATCCTTATATAAAACTAATATAGAATTTCCAATACGAAGCTTTGTATCATAACCAACTTTTTCAAATTGTTGATTTATGGCTTTCATATAGTTTTCTGGTTCAATATCTGGAAAATTTTTAGCTAATTCAAACTCAGCGTATGCCATTGCAATGGCTTCTTCTCTTCTACTTTCTTGATGTTTTTGTAAGTCTACTAAATATTTCTTCCTTACGATGTATACTAGGGACTTTGGGGAGTTTACAATTTCGTAAATTTCTTTTTCAATGAGACTTTTGGAGTTATTTGGGTCTACGACAAACTCTGGTGGCGGGGCAGTGGCAGGTCGCATTCTTGGTCTTTTAAAGGTTTTTCTGGAAGAACCTTCATCTTCCCTTTGTTGGTAATATTCAGAGAGTTTTGCTAAATCTTCTTCTTTTGCTTTCTTGTCCCAATCAACTTTTTGTCCCAAAGTATATTTATTTGTAAGATTTACTTTTTTACCAGTATTTAACGACTCTAAATATCTATCCATGTCTGTCTGTTCTTCTCTTAATTTCTGAAATCTTACATTCCTTCCAGGAACTTTTGGTATATTTTCCCGTTTATGTAATTGACCAATTACAAATTCCTTAGAGGGAGCCCTATCCATTACAGTAGAACGGCCCATAGCATCTATTACTTGTTTGGCAGTCATGTTAAGATATTGTTCTAATGTATTACCATTCTTGATAGCCTTAACGAGTTCTTTGTAAGCTACATATGTTTCATATAAGTCATCATTGTATTCTTTATCAGTTTTTTCCTGTTCTTTTCTGGCAACTGTAGAACGAAGTCTTTGTCTGATTTGTTTGAGTGCGTTTCCGTATAAATTGAGTCCTTCACCCTGGCTGTTTACGCCTAAAACTTTGTTAGAGCTATTATATATGATTTCGGAATTTCCCGTAGATAATAAAGTTTTCGTTAGGATTTCTGAGTCATTGAACTTAGCATCAAGCGCTTCATCTACAGCTTGTCTGGTTATATTAATCTCTTCTTCATGGGTAAGTTGAACATATGTTTCATATACTTTATTAACTGGGGAGTTTTTCAAAATAGTGCGATATTGTGGTGTAGATAACATATTAGAATATATATAATTTGTTACCGTCAAGTATCTGTTTTTGTCTATAAACATTAGATGGCGATAATTATTACTTAGCCATCCAAAAGGTCTGTCTTTAGGATTGAATATCTTGATTGTTTGAACCATATTTTCTTATTACCAAGGTTTTCTTAATTGAGATAAATTTTATATTAGATTTAAAATAAACTTAGGCAAATTATAAATGAGTGGCCTATTATTTTTAACTTCTGATGACTTCGGACTTAACAAAGGAGTTAGGGGTAATATCATGTGTAATACTATTCAAGGATTTTCCCTTGTCTTATTTTATTCAACACAATGTCAGCATTGTCAAGAACTTATACCTATTTTTAAGCAGCTACCTGGTACTGTAGGAGGGTGTCAGTTTGGTATGATAAATGTAAGCAATAACAGAAAATGTGTCCTGATGTCTAGGGATACTATAGCTCCGATACAAGTTGTTCCTTATATAATTTTGTATATTAATGGTAAGCCATATATGAGATATCAAGGACCCCATGTTAAGGGAGAGATTTCTAGGTTTGTTGTTGAGGTATCTAAAAATGTCCAGAATAAACAGAAACTAATTACTAGGGAGGGTGAGGAATCAGGGAAAATTAAAGTTAATCCTGGTGGTGGTATACCAGCTTATACTTTGGGACAACCCTTATGTGGGCCTGATGACAAGGTTTGTTATCTTGAGTTTAACAGCGCATATGGAAGTAATGGTGGAGCCGGTAATCCTCCAAACAAGAATAGGATGCCTCAGGCAGCTGGTATGTCGTAAAAATTTTTTATTATCAATATTAATAATAAAATGTCAATTAACCAAGAACATATTAATGAAGTTTATAACAATGCTGCTAACGATCATTACCTAAGGACTTGTTTGACCAAACCTAATATGTTTACCTGTATTAATTGTGTAAAAGCTTTGAGAAAGCGTGGACAAACCGACCGTGACAGATCTCTTGGTAGAGCTCCTGTGGGTTTAGGTGTAAATGGTTATTTAGACCAACTTGACCGGATTTCTTTTGAGGGCGGTGAAATAGCACAAACAGAACCAGATTATTCAGACTCTGCTATAGCAGCAATGTGTCTACCTCCAGGAGTGCCAATGAATTTTCCTGAAAATTATCCTCATCATGACGATACTACAGCAGAACGAGATTCTCGTCATGATGAGGGCGGTGAAACACGATACCAAGCAAGTCCAGGATTTTGCCCGCCTCTTCAAGCTTGTGATGGTTTTGTTAATATAACTTCGCAAAGACAATATTGTACTCCTGAACAAGAAGATATTATTAAAAGTTGTGCGTCTAGAACAAATAGTTACGATGAATCAGGTGGTAGAATGAGTATTAATGAAAATACTTGTGGAATAAATTGTTTAAGTGAACTACAAGGAGGTAATTTACCAGTGTGTATTCCTAATTCAAACTCGGAAATTCCAATGAATTATATAGAAAATATTAATTCAATGTGTGGTCTTATTGGTCAAGAAAATCAACCTCCTGATTTTGATATTAAACCTGATATGGAAGGAATTGAAGATATATCAAGGTTATATTATTGGGACCCATCACCTGATCTTGGATATTGTGGTCAAGCATCTAGATTATTTAAATATACTAGAGGAAGATGTGAAGATATTAAACTAGAAGACTACAATGGACAAATAATATGTGAAAATATTATAGCAGTGCCGGGAGAAGAAGATCACGGATTTTTTTGTATGAGCGACCCTACTACTGAGAATAGGTGTATAACAGCAACAGGGTTTCCTGTTCCATATAATTTACCTGAGGGTTCTTGTTATATAGATGAAAAAGGTCCAATTTTACCAATGCCTAAGAAGAATAAAGCTGATGGTACTCCAGATTTTAACAGTCCTATAACAGATCCAAACGTATTACAACATTGTAAAATGAGACCATCTTGTGAACGAGATTCTCAAACTTCTAAAAATTGTAAAATAAATAATTCAGGTGTACCTCTATTAACATCATGTTCAAAGAATCCTAGTGCTGCTTTTTATGCTAAAGGCAATCCATTATGTGAGGCATCGTTTTCTGTTAATGAAGATGCTGATGATGCAGCAAAAAATATTAAAATAGGTCCATTTAGCGGAGAAACAATTCTAAATTGCTCAAGAAGTCCAGCATGTTTAGCAACTATGGCAGCTAGTGGATTTGGACTAGGGGGTGTAGCTAAAGGCATACAACTTTATAGGGCAGGAAGGGCAGCTCAGGCAGTAGCAGTTTCCCAGGCAGGTGCGGGCGGAGCAACAGCAACTAACGCAGGATTTACTGCTGTTGCTCCAGCAGGTGGTTGGATGGGAGCAACTGGAGGGAGGACAGCTGCGGCGGGTGGTTGGGGTCCTAGTGTTAGTATGAAAGGATTAGCTGCCGGTAGCGCAGCAGCAGCAACGTATGGTGGTGCTCTCGCTTTTGGAGCTGAAGTAACAGAAGATACAGACTTAGCAGAACGACTTGCTGCTTCTTCTATTGAAGCACACGGACATACTTGTTCAGATGGTTGGGCTTCTGGATGTCAAATGAATGTAAATATTGATGATGTATTATTTGGTAGTGATGATGATACAAAATGGCGTAAGATTGAAGAAGATGATATTTCTAACTGTAGAATTTATTGGCACGAGGGACATCCAATTTGTTGTAGTAATGGTGTAAGCTGTGATCATGGTCAATGTGATGGGGAAGTTTCTCCCTTTGGTTGGTAATATTGCGATTCTAAAATTGAAATTTTAAAGATAGAAATTAAGTTATTATAAACATGAGCGGTTTCCCACTTTATGATAATCTCAGTAAGGATCTT
>MDTC01192719.1_pt1 | contig 17817 bp, 17 predicted proteins | sample 811181 | NCBI WGS metagenome assembly MDTC01 (sample SAMN05326644, study PRJNA326480) | marine metagenome | isolation source: seawater | place: Pacific Ocean: North | collected 2011 | reverse complement strand
GACGCACACGTGCAGGGCGGCGAGACCGCGTCCCACGCGGAGCCTGCCGGTGACGTGCTGCTCGAGGCGCGCTGCGAGCGCGCGGTTTGCCTGCGTGCGGTGTCCCGAGCCGGGCACGAACCACCCTCCGATCGGAGCTACGCTAGCCGCAGGGCGCGTCTCGGGTCAACCGACGGCCACGCGCAGGTCAGGATCGCGGCGGCACAGTCGGGTCAGAACCAGCCATCCTGGGGGGTGTACGCGGCGGGCTGGTGAGACTCCATGGCCGTGGGTCCCACCTCCTCCGCGGTGTCCTGGACCGCGACCGGCTGGGGCGTTGGGCCTCCGGTGCGGCTCGCAGCCCAGCCGAGCACGGCGAGCAGCGCCGCCGCGTAGAGCACGACGAGCCCGCGGGGCACACGGACATCGGCAGTCAGGACCTCCTGGACCAGTCCGCGCAGGCTGGGCCTCACCGCGCGGGGCTCGGGGAGGGGCTCTTCGTCCAGGCGCTCGAGCACCTGGAGCTGGAAGCGATGCAGCACGGCGTCGTCGATCGCCAGGGCCGGAGCCACGGGCGTCGAGTCGAGCAGGCGTTCTTGCGCGTCGGCGCAGGACGGGCAGTCAGCGAGGTGGTCGGTGATCTGGTCGGTCTCGCTCGGGCCGAGCTCACCGTCCAGGTACGCCACCAGCTGCTTGCGGACCTTGCGACAGCTCATGGTGTCCTCCACGGTGTCGTTCACCCTTCCACAACACTCGGGTCGTCCAACACTTCCATCAGCTTGCCGCGAGCCCGCGAGAGGCGGCTCATCACGGTCCCGAGCTTGATGTCGAGGGTGTCGGCGATCTCGGCGTAGGAGAGGTCGCTGTAGTAACGGAGGCGGAGGATCTCGGCGTGGTCGGTCGAGAGCTGCTCGATCGCCTCGAGGATGGCCTGCTGGCGCTCGTCAGCGAAGACGAGGTCGACCTGATCTGCGGCGACCGAGCGAGGCTTCGGGTGGCGCTCCAGCAGGCCGGTGCGGCGCTTGCGGTCGCGGACCTGGTTGAAGCACAGGTTGGAGGTGACCCGGAAGAGCCACGCCTTCATCTTGAAGCCTTCGTCGAAGAAGCGGTCTTCGCGCATGGCCTTGATGAACACCTCCTGGGTCACGTCGACGGCGTCATCGACGGACTTCAGGATGTAGGCGGCGTGCTTGAGGATGCGGTCGCCGTAGCGCCGGACGACGTAGTCCATCGCGAGGCGCCGATCGCGCTGGGCGATCTGCTTGATGACGTCGTCCTCGGGCACGCCACGGCTTGCCGGAAGCAACTGCAGGTTCCCCATCTCTCCTCCCCGTTGGTCGGGCGCCGGCGGGGCATCCACCGAACACCCCATCGACGAGGCACAAGGCCCGCACCTTCGGGGGCCTTCCGAGTCGAGACAGGCAGTGACGTGGGGAGACGTTTGGAGAGGGTGGTTGGTTGTTGGTGGTTGGTTGTTGGGTTCGTCCCGCGCGGGACCTCATCGCTGCGCCAGCGGACCAAGAACCAAGAACCAACAACCAAGAACGAGGACCTACCGCGTCACTCCGGGGATCTGCACCCCGCGCTCACGGGCCGTCTCCAGCGCCTTGTCGTACCCGGCGTCCACGTGGCGGACGACGCCCATGCCTGGATCGCTGGTCAGGACCCGCGACAGCCGCGCGGCCGCTTCTTCCGTTCCATCTGCGACAATCACCATGCCCGCGTGCAGCGAGTAGCCCATGCCCACGCCGCCCCCGTGGTGGAAGCTGACCCAGCTGGCGCCGTTGACCGCGTTGATCATCGCGTTGAGGATCGGCCAGTCGGCGATCGCGTCACTGCCGTCCTTCATCGCCTCCGTCTCCCGGTTGGGGGAGGCGACCGAGCCGCAGTCCAGGTGGTCGCGGCCGATGACGATCGGCGCCTTCACCCGACCGGTCCGCACCAGCTCGTTGAAGAGCAGGCCGGCCTTCTCGCGCTCGCCGTAGCCGAGCCAGCAGATCCGCGAGGGCAGGCCCTGGAACTGCACCCGCTCCTGGGCGAGGTCGAGCCAGCGCATGAGCGCCTCGTCCTCGGGGAAGAGCTCCTTCAGGGCGCGGTCGGTCTCGTAGATGTCCTCGGGATCCCCGGACAGTGCGACCCAGCGGAAGGGCCCCTTGCCCTCGCAGAAGAGCGGCCGGATGTAGGCCGGGACGAAGCCGGGGAAGGGGTAGGGATCGGGGTAGCCGGCCTCGCACGCGCCCGCGCGGAGGTTGTTGCCGTAGTCGAACACGTGGGCGCCGCGCTCGCCGAAGGCCACCATCGCCTCGACGTGGGTCCGCATGCTCGCGTAGCTGGCCTTGGTGTAGGCGGCGGGATCCGACGCCCGCAGCGCCTCGGCCTCTTCGAGGGACATGCCGCCTGGAACGTAGCCTTCGAGTGGATCGTGGGCCGAGGTCTGGTCGGTCACGAGGTCGGGGGCGAACCCCCGGTCGAGGAGCTCGGGAAGTACGTCCGCGCAGTTGCCGACCAGCGCGATGGACTTGCCCTCACCGGAGGTCTTGTACTTCGCGACCCGGGCCAGGGCGTCGTCCACGTCGGTGGCGACCTCGTCCAGGTAGCGGGTCTCCAGGCGGCGCTGGACCCGGTGGGGATCGACCTCGATGTTGAGGGACACAGCGCCGGCCATGGACGCCGCCAGGGGCTGGGCGCCACCCATGCCGCCGAGGCCGCCGGTGAGCACGACCCGGCCGGACAGATCCGAGCTGCCGAAGTGGGTGCGGCCCGCGGCGACGAAGGTCTCGTACGTGCCCTGCAGGATCCCCTGGGTGCCGATGTAGATCCACGAGCCCGCGGTCATCTGGCCGTACATGATGAGGCCGCGCTTCTCGAGGTCGTGGAAGTGGTCCCAGGTGGCCCACTTGCCGACCAGGTTCGAGTTCGCGATCAGGACGCGGGGGGCGTCCGGGTGCGAGCGGAACACCGCGACCGGCTTGCCCGACTGGACCAGGAGCGTCTCGTCGTCACCCAGCGTCTGCAGGGTGGCGAGGATGCGGTCGAAGCTCTCCCAGTCGCGGGCGGCCTTGCCGGTTCCGCCGTACACGACGAGGTCCTCGGGGCGCTCGGCGACGTCGGGATCCAGGTTGTGCTGGATCATGCGCCACGCGGCCTCCTGCACCCAGCCCTTGCAGTGGAGCTCGGTGCCACGAGGGGCGTGCACGGTGCGCGCGGCTTGGGACGTCGGGCTCTTGGTCATGCAGCCTCCGGGGTGTCACCCCAGGGGCTTAGCCCGCTGGTCCAGTCGTGGGAGCCACCCGCACGGTCCGGTTGCGGGGGCCGGTCACCCTCCGCTCACGCGCGGACGGGCGGCGTCGGCCTCCGCCGGGGAGGGCTCAGTCCTCGTCCTCGTCCTGACGGCGCTCCCAGGTGTTCTCGAACTTCACCTGGACCTCGACCGCCTCCTTGGCGTCGTCCGGGAGGGCGTCCAGGTGGGCCTGGAACTCCTCGGGCGTGACGTTGCCGGTGCGGAGGTGGAAGTTGACGACGCGGGTGTCGAATTCCTTGCGGATCATGTCGGTCTCCCTCAGGCTTCCGGCGGAAGCTCGTCGTCGAAGTCATCGTCGACGACGTCATTGGAGGTGCGGCGGTGCTCCGGCATCCAGCGATCCTCGGCCATGACCGCGGAGTCGTCGATCTCGAACGCGTTGGCCGCGACCTCGCGGAGGGCCATGACGACCTCCTTGTTGTCGTCGGGACGCTCGATCAGGGGCTGGGCGCCCTTCAGAAGCTGCTTCGTCCGCTCTGCGGCCACGAGGACCAGCGAGAAGCGGTTGGGGACGACCTCGAGACAGTCTTCCACCGTGATTCGTGCCATGCACCACCTCTTGAACCCGCAGCCGTTAAGGGGGGCGGCGGTCCCCGTCAAGGTCACCGCTGGTCTCGTTGCTGTCGGATCAGGCTGGGCGCAGATCGTCGACGATGACGCCGTGGGCGCGAAGCCTGCGGGCCAGCTCGGGCGAACCGGTCTCCCGCCAGCGGGCGAAGAGCCGCAGCAGGGTGTCCGGGTGATCCTCGTCGTGCTGGGATCGAACGAGATCGAGCAGCTCGACGCAGTCCTCGAAGCACAGGGCGAGCTCGCGGAAGACCGGCCCGAAGGCATCGGTGAACCAGCGCTTCAGCGCGCGGTCGGCTCGCCAGTAGGCCGCGGCCCCCATGTCCTTGTAGTAGGAGGGGCCGACCAGGGTGCCCTCGAGGCTCTCGCCGAAGCAGCCCAGCAGGTAGAGGCTGCGGTCGCCGAGCTCGCGGTAGGCGGCGATCTGCTCGGACGGGGCGGCATGCGCGGCCCGACCGAACAGCTCCGCCAGGGTCTGCTCCGGCAGGGTGGGCCGATCCGTGCGCGCCTGCTCGGTCAGCAGGCGGGAGATGTACAGCACGGTGTCGTCGGACAGGTCCAGCGAGGCGCTGGCGTGGGCGTCCGTGACCTTGCCGTGGAAGTAGTCGAACAGGTTGTCTGCTGCGGTCAGGTTCTCGTTCATGTGCACACCTCGACTGTCGCCGCCGTGGACTGCATGCACAGCCCATCGGATCGACGCGTCCAACTTCGACTTCTCTTGTGTGCGTTCACGTCACGGGACGAAACGTGACCCCCGCGCTTGACGGGTCGTGACCGGTGCCTACGAACCGCGTCCCGGAGGTCGGGGTGCTTCGTGCCCCCACTCGGAATCACCGTGAGGTTCCACACACCCACACCGTAGACGCGGTGCGGGACAACCTGCAAGAAGGATGGTCCAATGCAAGTCCGGCCGTTGTACGACCGTGTCCTCGTCAAGCGCGTCGAGGAGGAGACCAAGTCCAAGGGTGGGCTGTTCCTTCCCGAGTCGGCGAAGGAGAAGCCCAGCGAGGGCATCGTCCTGGCCGTCGGTCAGGGACGGGTCAACGACAAGGGCGAGGTCCGCGCGCTCGTCGTGAAGGAGGGCGATCGCGTCCTCTTCGGCAAGTACGCCGGGAACGAGATCAAGGTCGATGGTGAAGATCGCCTCATCCTCAAGGAGAGCGAGATCTTCGGCATCGTGCAGAGCTAGCAGGAACGACCCGACCGCCGGCCCGCCGGGTCGGTCGGTCACCGCGGGCCACCCCCGAGGCGCGCCCGCGGGTCGCGTCCTCCCCACATCCCCCTTCCGAGCACGCGTGCCGTGAGCGCGCGTGCGTGAATCTGGAGAAGACATGGCTGCCAAGGACATCATCTTCGACGTCGAAGCCAAGAACAAGATCCTGGCCGGGGTCGACACCCTGGCGAACGCGGTCAAGGTGACCCTCGGCCCCCGTGGCCGGAACGTGGTCATCGAGAAGTCCTGGGGCGCGCCCGTCGTGACCAAGGACGGCGTCACCGTCGCCAAGGAGATCGAGCTCGACGACAAGTTCGAGAACATGGGCGCCCAGATGGTCAAGGAGGTCGCCTCCAAGACCAGCGACGTGGCCGGTGACGGCACCACGACCGCGACGGTGCTCGCCCAGGCGATCTTCCACGCCGGCTCCAAGCTCGTGGCCGCCGGCCACAACCCGATGGACCTCAAGCGGGGCATCGACGCCGCCGTTGGCTCCATCGTCGGCGAGCTCCGCGAGCTCTCCCGCGAGGTCCAGGACAGCAACGAGATCGCCCAGGTCGCGACCATCTCCGCCAATGGCGACACCGACATCGGCAAGAAGATCGCCGAGGCGATGGACAAGGTCGGCAAGGAGGGCGTGATCACGGTCGAGGAGAACAAGGGTCTCGACACCGTGCTGGACGTGGTCGAGGGCATGCAGTTCGACCGCGGCTACCTCTCGCCGTACTTCATCACCGACAGCGACCGCATGGAGTGCGTGCTCGAGGATCCCTACATCCTCGTCCACGAGAAGAAGATCTCCAACATGCGGGACCTGCTCAAGGTGCTCGAGGAGGTCGTCAAGGTCGGCAAGCCCATCCTCATCATCGCCGAGGACGTGGAGGGCGAGGCCCTGGCCGCGCTCGTCGTGAACCGCCTGCGCAACACCCTGCAGGTGGCTGCGGTCAAGGCGCCGGGCTTCGGTGACCGCCGCAAGGCCATGCTGGGCGACCTCGCGACCCTGACCGGCGGCAACATGATCGCCGAGGAGCTGGGCATCAAGCTGGACGGCGTCACCCTGGCCGATCTCGGTCAGGCCAAGCGCGTCGTCATCTCCAAGGACCACACCACGATCATCGACGGCGCCGGCGCCGAGGATGCCATCGAGGCCCGGGTCAAGCAGATCCAGCGTCAGATCGCGGAGACCACCTCCGACTACGACCGCGAGAAGCTCCAGGAGCGCCTGGCCAAGCTCGCCGGTGGTGTCGCCGTCGTGAAGGTCGGCGCGGCCACCGAGGTCGAGATGAAGGAGAAGAAGGCCCGCGTCGAGGACGCGCTGCACGCCACCAAGGCGGCGGTCGAGGAGGGCGTGCTCCCGGGCGGCGGCGTGGCCCTGCTCCGCGCGTCCCGCAAGCTCGGCGAGCTGGAGCTCCCGGCGGCCCAGCAGTTCGGCGTCGACATCATCAAGCGCGCCATCCAGGAGCCGCTGCGCATGATCGTCGGCAACGCCGGCATGGAGCCCGCGGTCGTCATCGAGAAGGTCCTCCACGGTGACGGTGCGTTCGGCTACAACGCGCGCGTCGGCGAGTACGGCGACATGCTGGCCATGGGCGTCATCGACCCGACCAAGGTCACCCGCTCCGCCCTGCAGAACGCCGCCTCCGTGGCGTCGCTCCTGCTGACCACCGAGTGCATGGTCGCCGAGATCCCCGAGAAGAAGCCCGCCGGTGGCGGCGGTGGGGACATGGGCGGCATGGGTGGCATGGGCGGCATGGGCGGCATGGGCTTCTAGGCCTCCCAAGCACGCTCTCGCAGACCCCGCCCGGCTTCGGCCCGGCGGGGTCTCCTGCTCAGGCCCTTGAACGTTCCCCAGTTTCCGGGCACCTTGATGCACGGGAGGGCGGATGCGGGTCGCAGTGGTCCTGGTGGGGCTGGGATGCGGAGGAGCGGGCTGGGAGGCGCTCCCACCGGCTGACCTGGCAGACGGGGTCGCCTACGACTGCGTGGTTGCCGATACCCCCGAGCTGGACCTGGGGGCGGTGCCGCTGGAGGCCGGGGGGGTGCTGACCGTGCCGCTCACGCTGCGGAACACCTGCAGCCACGCGGTGGACGGCACGCTCACCTCCGAGCTGGTGGCCGGCAGGCGCGCCGTGGTGCTGCGTCCGAGCACCTTGCGGATCCCCGCCGGCGCCTCGACCGAGGTGGAGGTGGTTCCTACCGTGGTAGAGCCCCTCGGCAGGACCACCGTGGACGTCTGGTTCGAGGAGCAGGACCAGCCCATCGTCCGGGTGCGCCTGGCTGCTGGTCTCAGCCGACTCCGGCCGCTCCTCACGCCCAGCCGGCTCCAGCTGCCGCGCGGGTGCGCCATGCGCCTGGACACCGCACTCGACTTCCGCGGCGAGCACGCCCTCGAGCTCACCGACCTGCGGCTCGAGTTGCCCGACGGATGGACCGTCAGCGCCGACCCTCTCCCCGCCGTCCTGGGTGCCGGCGAAGACTGGACCTACGAGGCGGTCGTCGAGGTGCCGGCGGACCACGTCCTCGGCCGCACCCGCCCCGTTCGGCTGATCGGTCGGGTGGAGCCTTCCGGCGTCGACGTTTCCCTGCTCGACATGATGGTGGAGCCCGTGCCTGCGGACAGCCCGGCCAGGTTCGACGCCGACTGGATGATCCATGTGGACGGCGTCAATGTCATTCCACTCGGCATGGACGTGGAGGACGGGTACCGAGCGAACATGGGCGCGGGCGCGATCCTGTCGTCCTATCTGAGGCCCGCAGAGCGAGCCTTGTACGTCACTGTGCGTGACGGCCTGGCACCCGGGAAGGTCGAAGTCTCTGGGCACGTGCGTTGCGGGGCGTCGCGTTGACCTGCGGGCACCCGCGCCCGACCCACGCCGCCGTCAGGCTGCTCGTCCTGCTGCTGCTGACCGGGTGTGACGCCACGGGGTGGGAGGACCTGCCCCCCCAGCGCACCGACACCGACGAGTCCGTCCAATGCGTCATCGCCGAGCAGGCGGACCTGCAGCTGGGCCACGTGCCGGTCGACATGCTGGGCGGGCTCATGCAGGTCCCGATCGTGCTGCGGAACACCTGTGATCACGCCGTGGACGGGCAGCTCGTCGCCGAGCTCGTGGGCGGCAGGCGCGCCGCGACCCTCGTCCCGAGCGCCATGCGCCTGTCGGCGGGAGACGTGCAGACGGTGATCCTGATGCCGGCCGCGGAGATGACTACCGGAATCCACGCCTTCGACGTCTATTTCTCGGGTCAGTCCCAGCCGGTTCTCTCGGTGGGGATCGAGGTGTCGGGCTGGCGTCTCCTGCCTGTGGCCCAGCTGGTCGACCTGCAGGTCCCCGCCGACTGTGGCCTGAGCTTCGACCTCGCCGTGGGCTACCTGGGACGGGTGCCCGTAGAGCTCTCGGCCCTCACCCTGGACGCGCCTGCCGCCTGGTCGGTCAGCGCGGATCCGGTCCCCACGTCGCTCGGGCTGGAGGATGCGCGGCGATTCCAGGCCACGGTCGGGCTGGCCCCGGGGTCCGAGGAGGAGGTGAGTGGCGAGGTGACGCTCGCGGCGGAGCTCGCCGGTCCCACGCGCGCCCTGGAGCTGCTCCAGGTGAACGCGGCGTACGAGCCCGATCGGGAGCCTGGCGTGGTGTTCGTGTGGTGGGTGTACGAGGACGGTCCGCAGGAGATCCCCCTTCCCATCGAGATCGAGGAGGGATCTGCATACGTGGTGGACGACACCGACGAGGAGGTGGGCTGGGATCCCGAGCGGCGCGTGCTGGAGGTCGACTTCTACCGGCAGCTCGGACCCAATCGGCTCTCCATCGGTGCCGTCCCCAGGTGTCAGCCGTCGCGCTGAAGGATCGACCGGCCTCCGACACCAGGTCCTGGGAGGGCCGTGCACGTGACCGTGTCGCGCCAGACGCTGTGGATCCTGGCTTCGCTGCTGCTCGTCGGCTGCGGGGACGTCCAGGACGACATCCGCGAGGCGGTCGACTGCTTCCGGCCGGTGGGCGATCCGCGCGTGGACTTCGGTCTGGTCCCGCCTGACGCGCCGCAGGGAGCCATCGCGCACACGTTCCAGATCGAGAACACCTGTCCGACCGCGCGGGCGATGCCGGAAATGACGTTCTTCCCGCCGACCTCCGTCCGCAGGGTGTGGACCAGCACGTTCGCTGGGGATCGCGTGCCGTCCGGCTCCGTGCTGGACATCGTCGCGTTCGTCACCCTCGCGACGGAAGAGCGCCTCGACGTGCAGGTCCGCCTGCCCCAGCACGTCGCGCCGATCGCCCGGGTGTCCGCCCAGCTGGACCCCAACGCCCGCCTCGTGCGCCGGGCGCTGCCCTCGAAGATCGACATCCTGCCGGGCTGCGCGGTCGAGCTGGACCTCGAGCTGGCCTACGACGGCGCCGCTCCCCTGGACTTCGATGCGCCTACGTACCAGCCGGACTCCAGTCCCGACTGGGAGGAGTCCTGGGACCCTCCGCCCCCCTGGTCCCTCGGAGTGCACGCGCCCGAGACCCACCGGCTCCACCTGCGCCTCCACCCGGACTGGACCAGCACGAAGCGGACGTTCAACGCCGCTCTTCCGACGTCTTCTTTCGCGGCCTCGCAGCTGGCGCTCACGGTGGATGCAGCCCCGGCCAACGAGCCCGGGTTCACCCTGCGCTGGCCGACGTTCGCGAGACGTGGGGTCGAGCCCATCCCGCTGGGGCTGCTCCCGGAGCCGGAGTCGCTGGCAGTGTTTGACGGCGCCGAGTCGCTCCCGTTCACCTACGACGCCGACACCAACACGATGCTCGTCGAGGGCGCGGGCGAACGCTCGGTCCTGTACGTGACGGGGGAGCCGCTGTGCCTGCCATGACCGCGCGTACCGCTGGCCTCGCCGCGCTGCTCGCCCTGGCCGCGTGCGACGGTCCGCCTGACGACCTGGATGTCGACTGCTTCACGTCCGACGACGCGGGTCACCTGGACTACGGACTCCTGCTGGCTGACGCGCCGCCGGGTGCGTTCCACCGCGACTTCGTGGTTCGCAACATCTGCCCGTCCGCGCGGATCTTGCCGCCGATAGTCACCGTTCCGCGCAGCGATCCGGATGGCGCCGTCCGGACCAGCGCCTTCACCAGCCGCGTGCCGGCGGGCGGCGAGGTGGACGTGGGCGCGTTCGTGGTCCTGACCTCGTTCGAGCTCGTGGAGCAGGAGCTGCGACTGCAGGGGGGGCAGCAACCCCTCGCGACGATCTCTGCCCAGCTGGACCCGGAGCAGCGGCTCGTTCGGCGGGTGCTGCCGACGCTCGTCACCCTCCCCGAGACCTGCGGTATCGAGCTGGAGCTTCAGCTCGCGTACGATGGTCCGGCGCGGCTGGACTTCGATTCCCCCGTGGTCGACGAGGACACGAGCCCGGACTGGCAGGCCACCTGGGACCCCCCGCCGCCCTGGTCGCTGGGTCAGCACAGTCCCGGACCACACCGCCTGATCCTGGCGCTCCCCGCCGCTCCGCCCAAGGACCCGCGGCGGTACATCGCGGAGCTGCCCATCCTGTCGGTGATGCAGGGCCAGGTCCCGGCCTCGGTCTCCGCGTCCTTCGGAGCAGACGCCTCGTTCGAGCTCGTCTGGAACGTCACGAGCGATGCGTCGGTCCAGTCCATCCCCCTGGGCGTCACCCCGGTGCCGGACACGCTCTCGGTGTCCATGGCGGGCAGCGAGGTCCCGTTCAGCTACGATGAGGATTCAAACACCATGATCGTTGATGGGGCCCCCGTGGGCGCGACGCTGACGATCCGTGGGGAGCCCCGGTGCGTGCAGTGACCCGCCTGACCGCCGGTGTGCTGCCCCTGCTGCTGCTCGGCGGGTGTGACCGCGTCGAGCCGGACCCCAAAGAGGTGCCGGACGTGACCGACGATCTGTGCTTCGAGCCGGAGGGCGAGCTGCCCCACCTCGACTTCGGCGTGCTCCCGGTGGACATGGTGAGGCTGTCGTTCGCTCGGACCTTCACCTTGCGCAATCACTGCACCACCGCGCGATCGCTGCCAACACTCCACGGGGGGGACTTCTCCCAGTCGGGGAGCCTCGCCTTCAGCGTGCCCCCGGGCGTCCGGGTCCCGGCGGGGGAGGAGATCGACGTCGGGGTGAGCGTGTTCCTGCAAGACGACGAGCCGTTCGACAGCTTCGTCGCCGTGCAGAACTCGAGCGTAGTGCTGGCGACGGTGTCCGCGGTGCGCGACTCGGAGCACCTGCTGGTCCGCAGGGCGCTGCCCTACGCGGTCGGTGTGCCTTCGGGCTGTGCCGTCGACATCGAGCTCGTCCTCCAGTACGGCGGCGAGCTGCCCTACGCGCTGGGCGATGCGGTCCTCGACGAGCAGGCCAGCGAGTCCTGGGAGGCTGTCTGGGAGCCCGCCCTGCCCTGGGTCCTGGGAGAGGACGCGCCCGGCCCCCACCGCCTGAGGCTCCATCTTCCGGCGGACGCGCCCGACGAGGTGCATCCGTTCCGCGCCGACCTGCCCATCGACTCGCCATTCCCGACGGCGCACGTCATGATCAGCAGCGCCGTTCGTGAGGATGAACCGCAGTTTGCGGTGAACTGGCCAGTCATGGGGCTCGATGGCAGCGAGCGCATTCCGCTCGGGATCGTGCCGGTCGCCGAGACGCTCGACGTGACCGTGGCCGGCAAGGCGCATCCGTTCACCTACGACGACGTCGACAACACGGTCCACGTGGACGGTGCCCCGATTGGGTCGGTCATCTACGTCCGAGGCGAACCGCGGTGTGGGGAGGGAGCATGAGCAGAGTGGGTGTAGGTGTGGCCGTCCTGGCCCTCGGCGCGACGGCGTGTGGTGGCGAGCCGGAGCCTCCGTCCGTCGAACCGCAGCCCGCCGACTGTATCGAGCCTGGGTTCTACGACCTGGGCGTCGTTCCCCAGGACATGCGCAGCGAGAATGGCTACATCGCCCGGTTCGCCGCGCGCAACACGTGCTTGGGGCCCTTGCAGGCGGAGCGGCTGGTGGTCGTGAGCCAGGACGACGAGGTCGACATCTTCGGCCGGGTGGCACAGCTGGACCGGGTCGGGTCGGGCGACGTGCAGCTGGACGTGCTGGTCATGACGAACCGCCCGGGCGAACACCTGGTCGATGTCGTCGGTAAGACGTCCGGAGCCGTCTACGGCACCGTCAGCATCGAGGTCGATCCTCGCGTGCGGTTCGATCGGTACGCCCGGGTCCAGGGTCTCGACCTCGAGCCGGGGTGCGTCGCCGAGCTCCGGCGTGGCTACTCCTGGGCGGGCAACCAGCCCGTTGGCGTCGAGGCGATCACGCTTCAGTCGGACGCTCCCTGGTCGCTGCAGGGGGACGAGGTCCTGCCCATCGTCCTCGGCGACGGTGAGCAGTCCGAGGTGGAGTTCATCTTGCGGGTGGCCGGGACGGGCGAGCGTGGGGAGCGGCTGGACGTCACCGTGCAGACAGCATTCGACGGGCTCGTCAATGATCTCGATCGCGAGCGGATCCCGGTCAGGGTGGGCTACCGATCTACGTTCTACCTCCGCTGGGCGGTCCGCAAGGCCGAGCCCCCGTACGAGATCACGCTGCCGGTGCAGCCAGCGGGCCCAGTGACCGTGTCCATGATCGGCGACGCCACGTCCGACGTTCCCGTTCACGAATACGATCCGGAGCGGAACGTGGTCACCATCCATCGCGCGCCCGGTGCGTACTTCATCGATGTCCTGGGCGATCTGGAGTGTGTGCAATGACCGGAGATCGCATGCGAAGCCGTTTGCCAGCCTCGAAGCTCGGCCTTCGGTCGGTGGGAGTCCAGCTCGCCGCCCTCGCCCTCGCCGCGGGCTGCGTCGAGGACGAGCCTGGCTGGCCGACCGGTCCGTTGACGGATCCGGTTCCCGACGATCTCTCCCCGTGTGTGCAGATCGACGAGGTCGTGCACGTCGACTTCGATCGGGTCCCCCTCGGTCTGCCATCGGGGACGCTGATCGACGGGTTCCAGGTCCGCAATGTCTGCACCCACGCCGCCGACGTTCCCTTCATCCAGGCGTTCGACCCGGGCACCGAGACCATCGCGACCAACGTCCGCGTGCTCCCCCTGCTGAACCGGCGGCTGTCCAGCGGCGGCGTGCTGGACATGACGATCGTCGCGTACGGCATCCGGTCCGACGGGCCGGCTCGCGCCGAGGTGCGACGCCTCGACACCGGCGCGCTCCTGGCCGTGGTCGACCACGAGGTCACGACCGAGCCGATGCTGCAGTACCCGCTGCCGCAGACCCTTGGCACGACGCCGGACTGTCCCGTGCGCATCGAGACGCCCCTGCACTATGCGGGCAGGATCCCGCTCGAGCTCCGGGGGATCTCCCCCCTGGGCAGCGAGACCTGGTCGGCCCGCGTCGAGGGGCCACTGCCGGTGGTCCTGTCCGAGGAGACCCGCGAGGAGCCCCTCCTGGTGCTGGAGCTCGACGCGACGGCCGGTCCGGCCACGTCCCAGTGGCTGGGTCTCTCCTACGACCTCGGCGCCCGGAGGATCGACACCGGTAGGGCGATCACGGGTGTGATCGGCGAAGATCGTCACTTCTCCATCGGGGTGTGGGTGCAGCCCGGCCAGGTGGAGATCCCGCTCTCCCTGGTTCCGGAGCCGGACAGCCTCTCCGTCACTGCGCAGGGGAGCGAGGTCGACTTCAGCTACGACGCGGAGCGGAACGTGGTGCGCGTCGAGGCGCTGGAAGTGGAGGACACCGTCCTCATCCACGGCGTTCCTGCCTGTCTGTGAGCGCTGCTGCCCCGGGGTGACCTAGGGTGCGCCGAGGACCGGCAGCAGGCTGCGATCGCCGTAGACCAGCACCATCTTCTCGACCGTGTCGTGCAGGCGAGGATCGGCGTAGAAGGTCCGCCACTGGGGCTGGTGGCGGATGAAGTTCAGGTTGAACCCGCGGCGCAGGGCCTCGTGCAGGTGCTGCTCCATCCGCTCGGCATCTCCCTTCCAGGCGGCGACCTCGGCCTGACGGAGCGGGCCGCGCCAGGCCTCCTGCCCGGTCGTGAGGTGCTCGGTGACCTTGGCGAAGCAGGCGTCGGCCTCGTCCCACTGCTGGCGGGTGAGCATCAGCTCGCCGAGGTCGTGCCACGCGTCGACCGCGCCGGCGGGGTCGAGGGCGATGGAGCGGCGCCAGGCGGCCTCGGCCCTGGTGGGCTGCTCCAGGTAGCGCCAGGCGAGGCCCTCCAGGTAGGCCACGCCGCTGGTGTCGGTCACCGTGGTGCGGAAGGCCTCGGCCTCGTCGATGGCCGCGCGAAACGCAGCTTCCGCCTCCCGCTTCAGCTCGGCCTGGTTCTCGGGCGAGAGCTGGGGCGACTGCTGGGACTGCAGCCGCCGACCGCGGTCGATGTGCTCGTTCACCCGGTACCAGGCCGCGATCCCGAGCCGCTTCTCGTACGACGGGAGCGGGACCTCGGCGGACGCCAGGGACGGCGCCAGCAGCAGGGCGGCGAGCAGGGAGAGGGTGCGCACGGTCGCGGTCTAACCCGGACGCGTGCGCACCGAACGCTCAGGACCGGCGACGACGCAGGAAGAAGACCAGGCCGCCCAGGCCCAGCCAGGCCAGGTGCCCGCCGGACGGGGTGCTGTTGCAGCTGCAGCCGGCCACGCCGTTGTTGATCCCGTTGCCCGAGCCCTCGTCGGCGTTCCAGCCGGCGACGGTCCAGCCCAGGGTGTCGCTGCCGTCGTCACCGTAGGCGGCGTACCAGTAGACCCGGCCGTTCTTGCCGCCGGTGTCGACGGTGCTGTTGGGCGCGCCCAGCTCGGGGTTCTCGTCGACCCACACCACCTCGCCGTCGTCCGGGCCGGTGGGCAGCTCGCCCTCCTTGCGGACCACGATGACGCTCTGCAGGGGCGCGTACTTGGGGTTGGTCCAGGAGACCGTCACGCCGCCCTCCTCGTCATCGCCGGCCACGAGGTCGGTGATCGCGAGGCGGTTGTTCGGCGTCGCGGGGGCGACCACCTGGACATCGTCGAGGTTCCAGCCGCCGAAGTGGGCGCCCTGGTCGGTGACGATCTCCCAGGACAGCACGACCTCGCCGTCCGCGGCGGCATCATCGATGTCGACCGAGTGGATCACCCACTGACGGTCCTCGTGCGACGCGGCGGCGTTCTGGTCCTTGGAGTTGTAGTTGGTCCAGACGATCTCGCCGTCGGCCAGGATGTTGGCCTGGTCGAAGAAGCCGTCCTCGACGGTCAGCCAGCGGGCGTAGCGCAGGAACACGCCCTCGAGGTGCTCGGGCACGGCGATGGGCGGGCTGGACAGGCGGTTGTGCCGGTCGCCCTGGTACACGCCGTTCCAGTACTGCGGGTTGCCGTCCTCACCGGTGACGACGTTGCCGAGGTCGTTGCCCCAGGCGTTGTCGCCCGACCACGCGCCGTCGGGGTCGCCGCTGACCACGGTGCTGCCCCGGCCGGTGTCCGGCGTCGCGTTCGGGGTGCCCCACTGCCAGTCGTTGGCGCCCGCCCGGTCATCCCCGGCCAGCAGCTCGCTGGTGAAGCCACCGTCGTCCGCCTCGAAGTCGGTGGACCAGACGTCGAGCACGCCGCCGACGTACAGCGAGAGCGGGTTGCGCACGCCGCCCGACGGGATCTCCGCGCCGCCAGCCGCCAGGTAGTACTCGACGAAGGTGCCGTAGGGCAGGTCGAGCGAGGCGGTGAAGTCGTCCCCGCTGCGAGACATGGGTGCCGACTGCCAGCTGCCACCGTCCGCGCGGTAGGTGACCTGCACGTTGCCCAGGTCGAGACAGTCGAGGGACAGGCCGCCGCCGGTCGCGACGATGTCGACCTCACCGGGGTTGGCCTCGACCAGCTGGTCGTGCTGCACCGCGACCTGGATGCCCGCCTGGGGGGCGAGGCCGTGGGGCTCGAACGCGGCCACGATCTCGCAGTAGTGCGGCGTGCCGTTGGACAGATCCCCGTCGTCGTCGTCGGCGAAGAGCACCTCGTCACCGGAGGTGGCGACGGTCGGGCCGCCCTTGAGCGCGCCGGCGAGCAGGCCAGCGACCACCTCGCGGGCCTCGTCCCGGCTGTAGCGACCCTCCAGCTCGCGGATCAGGTCCCACATGGCGCCGGCGAAGATCAGGCCGTTCGTGTGGGGCGCCTGCTGGTTGCTGTACTGCTCCGGATAGCGACGATCGGGCTCCACATTGCGGATGCCGCCGCCGTCGGTGCGGAAGGTCGGGCCGATGATGTTGTTGTCGGTCAGGGTGAAGGCGACCGTGTCGGCCGCGCCCTCGCCCAGCGAGCTGTCGTACTGGCCCGACTGCACGCTGTTGAAGTGAAAGCCGTGGCCCCACTCGTGGTAGACGATGTCGGCGATGAGGCCGGTGGCGTTGCAGCCGCCGCCGGTGCGGTAGAAGTTCACGCTGCCGTTCTGGGGGCTGTAGAACGCGTTGCAGGTGCCGCCGGTGGTGTTGACGTTCGCGGTCTGGGGTCCGCCGCGGTTGTCACCGACGGTGATCTCGGGTGCCACGGCGCCGTAGAAGTCCTGCACGTCCTGGATGGCCACCCAGGTGTTCAGCGCGGACTGGCTGGCCGTGGACGAGCTCTGCACGAGGACGTTGGTGGCGGTGAGGTTGCGCCAGGTGGGCACGTTGTTGCCGTTGAGGCCTTCGCGCAGGGTGAGGTCCGGGCCCCGCATCTCGAAGGTGTAGCTGGCGGTGCCGATGCTGAAGTTGCCGCCGTCATCGGTGGTGGCGCGGAAGCCATCGCCGGAGACCCAGGCGTCCTTGATCGGCACGCTGACGAGGCTGTCGGTGACGAGGCGCGGGTTGATGTCTGCCTGGATCCGACCGTCGACGAAGCGCACGTCGTTGTGCACGTTGAGCAGCTCGCCGGTCTCGGCGTCGACGAAGCTGACCCACTCGCCGACCGGCTCGTCGGTGATGCTGTGCACCTCCCAGGCGCGGACCAGGGACAGCTCGCCGTCGACCATGAACGGCAGCCACACCAGCTCGGCGCTGCGGTTGGTGTGCAGGGCGCCCGAGGCCGGGCCGAGGTCGATGGCGGTCTGGATGGCCTCGGCATCGGACAGCACCTGCTGACCCAGGCGCGGGACCTCGGCGTAGGTCTGCACGCCGATCATGACCAGCTTGCCGCGCTTGAAGCGGGCGGTGACGCCGCCGCGGTAGACCTCGATGCCCTCGTGCACGGCGGGGATGTCGACGTACCAGGCGTCCTGGGAGGCGTCGTAGTTGGCGGTGGCGCCGCCGCCGAGACCGCCGAGCACACCGCCCAGGAGCTTGGGCGAGGTGGAGAAGGCCTGGGCGTTGCGGCCGACAAAGGCGCGCACGGCGTTGATGGCGTCCGCCTCGCTGTTCAGCGGGCCGACGTCGATGCCGCGGCCCCAGGCGCGCAGGGGCTCGCCGGTGACCTCGTCGAAGCGGGCGATCCAGGTCTCGCCCTCACCCTGGGTGAAGGCCTGCCAGGAGACCGAGTCGCGGAGGGTGAGCTGCGTCTGCACGTTGTACGCGTGGACCCGGGTGGGCTCCATGCCGTGGTCATGGCCGTCCGGCGAGACCGCAGCAGCGGGGACGGAGGCCACGAGGGCGAGGGTACCGAGTAGCGACAGGGCGAGGGTCGAGCGCATCTTTCCTCCAGGACCGCAATTGAACCACCGTTCAATCGACGCGTGGTCAGGCGGGCGTCAAAGCCGTGCCTGTTCGATGTCAGCAGTCGGTGATCCGCTTCAGCGCGTATTCAGATCATGCTCTCGCTGCGAGAACACCGCCCTGTCGCGCTACCACCCGGCGAG
>MDTC01166899.1_pt1 | contig 17818 bp, 16 predicted proteins | sample 811181 | NCBI WGS metagenome assembly MDTC01 (sample SAMN05326644, study PRJNA326480) | marine metagenome | isolation source: seawater | place: Pacific Ocean: North | collected 2011 | reverse complement strand
TTTGGAGAGAAAAGAGCTTAAATTAGGACTCGATCTAACAGACAATTTTTCTGCTATAGATATGGGTAACTGTCAGATCAAGTCGTGGTCACTACAAATAAAAGCTTACTTCTTGGCAATAAATACCCGCTTAGAGGCCAAAGTATTTTTTGATATTCTTAGCCACACTTTTCGAGACAAGACTAGCAAGCTCTGTTTCATCCGCTTTGGCTATGGCTTCTACTGAACCAAAAGCCTTAAGTAGCGCTGCCTTTCTTTTTGGACCAAGCCCTGTTATGTCATCCAGTGAGCTTGTAACCAACTGCTTATCACGCAGCCTTCGATGAAATTGTATGGCAAATCGATGAGCCTCATCTCGCACTTGGGTGAGAATTTGGTACGACTTGGAATTGGGATAAAACATTACAGGATTATCTCGTCCTGGCAAAAAGACACGCTCCATAGAAGACTTCACCTCTTCTTTGGCAAAATCCCTTTCGGTGCGAGCTTTTGCCAAAGAGCAAATAGGAATATCATCACGCCCGCACTCCTTGAGTGCTTCCCTTGCCAGTTTTAATTGTCCTTTGCCGCCATCTACCACAATCAAGTCGGGATCATCGTATTCTTCGTGCTTCAATCGTCTTGATAAAACTTCCTTCATCGAGGCAAAGTCATCAATCCCCTTGACTGTCTTAATCTTATAAAGACGGTAGTACTCCTTAGCTGGCAAGCCATTTTCAAATACCACTTGTGAGCCTACCGTTGCATCACCTTGAAAATGCGATATATCATAACACTCAATGCGCTTAGGTATTTTTGCTAAATGCAATTTCTTTTGCACCTCTTGCAAGGCCAATTCTTGCTCATTCACCTTTTGCATATGCTTCTTGTAAGATTCCTTGGCGTTATTCATCGCCATCACCACCAAATTTTTGCCCGCTTGATCCTGCGGATAGCGCACTTCCACCTCTTTATGCGCTCGCTCTTCTAGTACTTGCTTGGTCAAGTCCTGCAAATCTTTGCCTAAATCCACTGGTGTAAAAACCTGCTCAGGGATAAGGTTTTCCTGATAATACTGCATGATAAAGTTTGTCAGCGTATCTCTTATATCCTCATCGCCTTCGACAATATTGGCAGAGGAAAAAAAGTGGTTTTGATGCCCGATCATAATGCCGCTGCGAACATGCACACATTCGATCACCACACCATCGCTCTCGCCATAAAAGCCAAGAACATCGATATTTTTGGATATATCGCTCTTTACCACGTTTTGTTTTTCTAAAATGTGCTCCAAGGCATTTACCGAATCCCTTAGGCGTGCCGCCTCTTCAAAACGCTCCTCACCAGCTGCGGCCTTCATCTTTTTTTCTAAATCTTTCACAATGCGCTTTTTTTGCCCCCTTAAAAACTTCAGCGCCATATCGATATCTTTTGCGTATTCTTCTTTTGTGACCAATCCCACACAAGGAGCCGTACATCTACCAATCTGATGGGTCATACAAGGACGTTTTCTGGATTTAAAATCGTGATCACTACAATCTCGAATACGAAACGTGCGGTTTAAAAACTTAATGGTCTCACGAACCGCAAAAGAGGAGGTAAAAGGGCCAAAATATTCTTTGGGCGAGCCCTTTACTTTGCGGGTAAGATATAGCCGCGGATAATCATGCGATAGGGAAATATGCAAATAAGGATAGGCCTTATCATCTTTTAAGCGGATATTGTATTTTGGTTTGTGCTTTTTAATCAGCGAGGCTTCTAAAAGAAAGGCTTCCGCTTCCGTATTGGTGGTGAGAAAGTCCATTTCTTGAATGTAAGATACAAGTACACGGGTTTTTGGTGGCAAATCCTTCGATTTTTGAAAGTAAGAGCGTACACGGTTGCGTATGTTCTTTGCCTTTCCAACATAAATCACCTTGCCTAGGCGGTTTTTCATTAAATAGACCCCAGGACTTTTTGGCGCCTCTTTTGTTATTTCTTTTAGCTCTTCAATTTTACGGGTCATCGCTCTTTTAGACTCAGCTCTAATAATTCTAATCGCTTGATTTCATCGCGTAAACTTGCGGCCTCTTCAAACTCCAAGGCATCCGAGGCCTTTTTCATACGCTTTTTTAAATTTTTAATTTTCTTTTCCAGATCTTTCAGCTTTGGCATATCTTTTAAGTTCATATCCCCAAGAATAAAACTGGGTTTTTCGCTAACTGGAATCTCGCTAGCCTCGCCGCTAAAAATTTTCTCTAAACTTTCATGTACCTTTTTACGAATGGTTTGCGGCGTAATGCCATGCTCTTTATTAAACTCCTCCTGTTTCGCACGCCGCCGAGCTGTCTCTTTAATTGCCGCTTCCATGGAGTCAGTGACACGATTGGCATAAAGGATCACCCTTCCCTCGGCATTTCTTGCTGCCCTTCCAATAGTTTGAATCAAAGAGCGCGTAGAACGTAAAAAACCTTCTTTATCAGCATCTGTGATGGCAACAAGAGAGACTTCCGGAATGTCCAAGCCTTCCCTTAATAGGTTGATTCCAATCAAAACGTCAAAAACCCCTAAACGTAAATCGCGAATGATTTGCGTTCGCTCCAGTGTATCAATGTCAGAATGCAAATACTTTACTTTAATTCCAATAGACTCATAGTACTCGCTTAAATCTTCTGCTGTCTTTTTTGTTAAAGTAGTAATTAAAACCCTTTCATTTTTTTCAAGCCGCAGCTTCACCTCATTTAAAATATCATCGACCTGCTTGTCCACGGGCCTTACCTCTACCACTGGGTCTAGAAGGCCAGTTGGTCGAATGATTTGTTCAATTACCAAACCCTCCGATTTTTTCATTTCGTATTCACCCGGGGTTGCCGATACATAAATGGCTTTATCTATGGACCTTTCAAATTCTTGAAAATTTAAGGGACGGTTATCAAGAGCCGATGGCAGGCGAAAGCCATGCTCCACCAAATTCATTTTGCGCGCTCGGTCTCCACGGTACATGGCTCCCAGTTGTGGAATGGTAAGGTGCGACTCATCGATAAAACATAGAAAGGATTCAGGAAAGTACTCGATCAAGGTTGGCGGCGGCTGCCCAGGCAAGTGACCAGTAAAATGCCGTGAGTAATTCTCAATGCCGCTACAAAATCCCATTTGCTCAATCATTTCAATATCAAGGTAGGTTCGTTGCTCCAGCCTTTGCGCCTCGGCCACCTTGCCCTGGCTTTCTAGCTCTTGTAGGCGGTAGCGTAGCTCTTCTTGAATGCTTTTGATCGCTTGCTCGGTTCGCTCCTTGGTGGACACGTAATGACTGGCTGGATAAATCGTAACTTCAGGCACATTTTCGATCACCTTTTTTCTTAACGGGTCCACCCAGGAAATTCGATCAATATAATCACCAAAGAATTCTAAACGCATGACCTTTTCATCTTCAAAGGGCGGGAAAATCTCTACCGTATCACCACGCACACGAAAGTTGGTGCGTGAAAAATCGATATCAGAACGTGAATATTGCAGCAGAACAAGATCTCTTAGAAGTTGGTCGCGCTTGATCTCATCATTGACTTTCACATGCATAGTCAAACTACTATACATATCAGTGGAGCCAAGTCCATAGATGCAAGAAACCGAGCTTACGATGATCACATCATTTCGCTCTAGCAGGCTGCGCGTGGCCGAGTGGCGCATGCGATCGATTTGCTCGTTGATGGCCGAATCCTTTTCAATATAAAGATCACGGCTGGGAACATAGGATTCCGGCTGATAGTAATCATAATAAGAAACAAAATACTCCACTGCATTGCGCGGAAAGAGCTCCTTAAACTCAGCATACATTTGCGCAGCCAAGGTTTTATTTGGTGCTAAGATCAATGAGGGAAGCCCCGTGCGAGCAATGGCATTGGCCATACTAAAAGTTTTGCCAGAGCCCGTTACCCCAAGTAATACCTGATGTTTTAAGTCCGCATTTATATTTTGCACCATGGCTTCAATGGCCTGCGGCTGATCACCGGCGGATTGATACTCACCTGAGATTTGAAATTCCTTATCGCTGCGGCGTGAATGGTGAACTATTTCTGTACTTCCCACGAGGTTCCTTCTGGTGTGTCATGCACGGCAATGCCGTATTCATCCAGTTTGGCCCGAACGGCATCGGCCTTATCCCAGTTTTTTTCTTTTCTTGCTTGTTGGCGCTCCTCAATCAACGCATCTATATCGTCTCGCTGCAGCTTTCTTTCTTTTAGCAAACGATCATCCAGATCCATTAAATATTTTTTCGGATCATTGGCAAACAGGGCAAAAACACCAGAATAATCTTTTATAAATTCTTTAAACAAGCGAGCATTGTGTTTATGCAGGCCATTGATTTTTTTTCCTCTCTTATAAGTAGCATTAAAGGCACGTATGAGTTCAAAAATAGCCGCAAAGGCTTCGGGCGTGTTAAAGTCATCGCACATGGCCGTAGTAATTTTCTTTTTGGCCTCTTCCAGCTTTGCAGCAAAATTCTTATCCGTTTGCTCATCCACATTAGCCGCCAATAAATCATCTGCCAAAGAGAGTGCCGAGTAAATTCGAGCCAAGGCAGAGATGGCATTGTTTGCTTGTGCATCGGAGAGATCCACTTGCGAGCGATAATGCGAAGACAAAATGATGTATTTAAATATTTCAGGATCGTATTCTGCTACATAGTCCCTTGCCTTCACAATATTACCTAAGGACTTGGACATTTTTTCGCCAGAAAAGTTGATCATATTATTATGTATCCAATATTTGGCAAAAGGCTTACCCGTAGCCGCTTCACTTTGAGCAATTTCATTTTCATGGTGGGGAAAAATCAAATCCATTCCGCCGCCGTGAATGTCGATCTGCTCGCCTAAGAGAGCACAATTCATTGCCGAGCATTCTATATGCCATCCAGGGCGCCCCTCGCCCCAGGGCGATGACCATTTTGGTTCACCAGGCTTGGCGGCCTTCCACAATGAAAAATCCAAGGGGTTTTTCTTGCGCTTGTCCACCTCTACTCTTTGCCCGGCAATGAGATCCTCTATATTTTTGTGGCTTAATTTTCCATATTCTTTAAAAGATTCGATGGAATAAAAAACCTCGCCATCCACCACATAGGCATGGCCGTTTTCAATGATCTTTTCAATCAAAGAAATGATGTCTTGCATATGCTCCGTGACGCGGGGGTTCTTATCGTGTGGCCCTAATTTTAACGCCGCGTAATCTTGTTCAAACTCTTTTATATAACGTTCACTTATTTCTTTGGATTCCACCCCTTCACGTAGGGCACGTTGAATAATTTTGTCGTCTACGTCGGTATAATTGTAAACATAAGTTACAACATATCCCAATCGTTCTAACCAGTTACGAAGAACGTTAAAGAAAATGGGTCCACGAAAATTGCCCACATGCAATAGATCATAGACTGTAGGGCCACAGACATAGAGTTTCACCTTGCCTTCTTCTAAGGGAACGAATTCTTCTTTTTTTTGTGTCAAGTTGTTGTAAACCTGCATCTTCATAACTAGCCCTTCTTAAATTTTCTTACATTGATCGTTGACAAATTTCGACCTCTCATACGATGCTTTAAGTATACACATGCCAAGCAAGGAAGCGCTACTCTTTGGGCCACGGAAGGCCCCACTTTTTTAAAAAATTAAATTTTCTCTAAAACGATTTCTACCCGTTTTTGCAGAGAAGATTTTGCCAAAAGCGGCACCAGCAACTTCATTTCCGCACCCTGCGGCTTACCAATTACCGCAACTCGCAAGGGCATAAACAAATGTTTGCCTTTCACACCAAGATCGCTCTTCACTTTATCCTGTAAGCTTAAAAAATCCTCTTCACTCAAGTAATCCCCTGACAGATCTTTTAAGCCTTGCAGCCATACTTCCATAGCGGCCTTTGTGGTATCCCAGCTAAGAACCTCTGCGCAGGCCTCTTCGTCCACCTGAAAGTGCGCATCACTCATATTTTGGTAAAGCGCTACAGCATCGACCAAAGTTTCCATGGAGGACTTAAAAACATCTAGCGTTTTATTCTTCCAGTCCTCAGGAGCATCGGAAAAATCAAGTCCGGCCGCCGTTAAGAATGGCTGTATACGCTGCCATAAATCTTCATTACTTAGCGCGCGCAAATACTGCGAATTCATCCACTTTAGTTTTTCTTCATCAAAAACGGCAGGCGAGCCATGCACTCGATCCAAACTAAATGTCTCAACCAATTCTTCCAAAGGCATAATTTCTTTTCCTTCTGGATGCGACCAACCAAGCAGGGCTAGAAAGTTGCTCAATGCCTCGGGCAAAAAACCCCTTTCCGCATATTCATGACAAGAAGTTGCCCCATGCCTTTTGGAAAGCTTTTGCTTGTCGGCTCCTAGGATGATGGACAGATGGCCAAATTGCGGTAGCGGATAGTCCAAAGCCTCCAGAATCATGATTTGCCTTAGAGTGTTACTTAGGTGCTCTTCTGCACGCAGCACATGCGTGATATTCATCAAGGCATCATCTACGGCGCAACAAAAATTATAAACAGGCATGCCATCGGAGCGTAAAAGAATAAAATCACCCACCATTTCTTTTGGGAACTTAACCTCTTTACGAATTAGATCTTGAAAAACATAGTGATCTTTTTCTTCGGGAATTTGAAACCTTACGGTGGCCTTTTCACCAGCAGCCAAGCGCTCTTTAGCCTCCTCCTTTGATACTTTACGACAATGACCATCGTATTGCGGAGAACGCCCCTCTTTTTTTGCAGTCTCTCTAAGAGATTCCAGCCGCTCATCCGAACAAAAACAATAATAGGCTTTACCCGCTTTAAGCAAACGCTCTGCATGTTCTTGGTAAATCGCCTGCCGTTGTGATTGAAAATAGGGTTGATTGGGACCATTGACCTCAGGCCCCTCCTGCCAATCATATCCCAGCCACTTAAGATCACTTAAAACTTTTTGCAAAGACTCTTCGGTGCTGCGCTCTTGATCGGTGTCCTCAATGCGCAAGACAAAGTCCCCTTGCATTTTTTTGGCAAACAACCACGAGTAGAGCGCCGTGCGCGCTCCGCCAACATGCAGAAACCCTGTGGGTGAGGGAGCAAAACGAGTTCTCACCTTTGCTGTCATAACCTCTCCTTCTTGAATGAGAGGAATACTAACAGAGAGACTGCAAAAGGCAATTAGTTAAAGATAGCTTTGACTTGTTCTTCTACAGACAATTCGTCGGCGTTGGTAGCCAAGGATAATTCTTTGATCAAGAGACCACGAGCCGTATCGAGCATCTTGCGCTCTCCGAAGCTAAGCTCTTTATCTACTTGCAAAAGAAACAGCTCACGCATCACCTCTGCGATTTCAAAAATTGAGCCGGTTTTGATTTTGTCCATATACTCACGATAGCGGCGATTCCAGGTTTGATTGTCGATTTTCTTTACCGGAGTTTCGTCCTTTAGGATGCTCATCACCTTGCCGGCTTCATCTTGGTTAATTACCGGGCGAAGGCCTGACTTTTTGGCACTTGTAGTAGGCACTTTGACATTCATTTGACTCTCCAGAAGCTCAATGGAGTAAAACTCACAACTAGCTCCCATAATCTCTTGGGAATCAATGGAAACAATACGGCCAACGCCGTAACCAGGATAAACTGCCAAATCACCTACTTTAAATGTCATAGAATTTTCCTCCAGGAACTTGGTGATGCTAACATTAATGACGCTAAATATCAATAAGGGGGGGTGCTATGCGTAAAGATTTTGCAATTATTTTATAAAATTCAAAGTGCTCCACTTTAATGTTGTTAGCTGGCAAAAAGTGCTAGTTATTAAAGAGGTTTGTTCACTAGCCCCCAGACATCCCCATCAATCTAGCTTAAACACCTATTATTACTAAGTTAATTAGGATTTTAACAACACTAAAAGGGAGCAGTTTCCAATTGACCCTTCGGCACACATAGAAAGGCACCAACGCCTTGGCTGATTTCATTCAATGCAAGATAGTTAAAGGAGTATACCTTGTGAAAGCTCTGAACATCGCCCTGATTCCATTTCGTGTGGGGCAGCAATAAAAACTTTGCCTCTCCGCCATTAAGAGCAAAGGTCATTTTTAGCAATTCCTTATCTTGCCTACTATTCACAGAGGTGCTGACTCCCTCGTATACGATATCAGAGGCATCGTAGTAGGTTCGAAGCTTGGCCTGTATTCGCTCGGCCTTAGCAGAAAGCTCCAGCTCCATAATCAGCTTGCTATTATTTTGCGGCTCACATTCTAAATGCATAGACTCAAAAGCAAAAAGTGAAAAAAAACTAAGAAAGATCGTCCCCATAATTCCAGCAGAAGCTAAGTAAAAGGCCACAATATGGCAAATCAAAGTGGAGCGATTGTAAGACTTACGAAGACCGCAGCCACAAGAAAGACGAACACGCCCGAATAATATCCTATACACACCCCAAAAGATACGATAGGTGAACATTCATATAGGGGGTTTTATGTTATCGATTTTATCGGCTATTTTCTTGTTAAATGGTCTTTTTGCAGATGAATATCTACTTAGCTATGAAGGGAAAAGCAAGACGACGGGATCTCTGTGCTCCGTAGAAGTTGTGAAAGAAGCCGATAATAGCCTCTATATGGAAGTTCGCATGAACTACGGCTTTGCCTATGCCATGGATGTAGAAAAAGCTGGTGATAAGTATATCGCCAGCATAGAGGCCGATATAGCTCCCAACTGCGATCTGGTGATGGGGGATTCCGGCAAAAAATATCACTACGATATTGTGGTAGGACCAAAAGCATTTCAAGTGACGGGAAAATACTGCGAGCGCAAATGCCTGCCGCTAGGAATTAGCTATCCTGCTTGTGAAAAAATAGATGAGACTTGCATAAAAGACTAAGGCAAACACTCGGGCCTATTATATTAGGCATATTTTATTATGTCCTAGCCAATTCCAGCCAAGGCCTGCGGCCCATGCTGTTTAATCAAAAGCGCCTTAAGCTGGGCATGCTCGGGCCGTGATAGGTCGGGATCGCGCTGAAAAAGCTCAAAAGCCGCCTCGCGTGCTTGCATCAAGATGGGGGTATCATGGATCAGGCTTGCGAGTTTAAAGCCTGCCATACCCGATTGCCTTCGCCCCATAATCTCCCCTGGTCCACGGATCTTTAAATCCTCCTCCGCAATCTGAAAGCCATCACCTGTAGAAGCCATCACCTCGGCTCGGTATTTGGATTCTTCACTTACGGCATAGGGAAGCATCAATACACAATAGGATTTGTGCGCCCCTCGCCCTACTCGGCCGCGTAGCTGATGCAGTTGCGACAGGCCAAAACGTTCCGTATGCTCGATGATCATCATATTGGCGTTGGGTACATCCACCCCCACTTCAATCACTGTGGTGGAAACCAAAACATCAATCTCATGCTTTCGAAAAGATTGCATGATTGCATCTTTTTCGTTCTCCTTCATCTTTCCATGTAGCAAGCCAAAGCGAATGTTGCCAAAGCGTTTTTGCAAACGTTCAAACTCTTCCACTGCATTTTTGAGATCCATCTTTTCGGATTCTTCTACTAGTGGGTAAACAATATAAGCCTGCCTTCCAGCAGCCACTTGATCTTCTAAAAAACCAAAAACCTTATCACGCTTGTTCTCATATACTACCTTGGTAACGATGGACTGCCGCCCTTTTGGCAACTCATCAATTACGGAAACATCTAAATCACCATATACCGTCATTGATAGAGTTCTCGGAATTGGAGTTGCCGTCATTACTAAAAAATGCGGACTCACACCTTTTTGCTTGAGTTTTTTTCGTTGATCCACTCCAAAGCGGTGCTGTTCATCAATGATCACCAGTCCTAAATTATGAAAATTCACCCCTTCTTGAATCAAGGCATGTGTGCCGATTACAAAATCAAACTCACCACTTGCTGTTGCCGCAAGATTGGCGTTTTTTTCTTTTGTTTTCTGCATACCCGTAAGCATTCCCACCCTTAAACCCAAAGGCTGCAAAAGATCTTTGGCATTTTTAAAATGCTGATTGGCTAGTATCTCGGTAGGCACCATGATCGCGGTTTGGTAGCCGTTGGCCACAGCAAATAAACCGGCTAAAATGGCAACCAGGGTTTTACCGCAACCCACATCCCCCTGCACCAGGCGATTCATGGGAGAATCGCCCTGCATGCTCTGCAAGATCTCATTTAATGCGCGCTTTTGCGCATTGGTTAATTGAAAAGGCAAAGAAGCTTCCAGTTGTTTTAATAAATCGAGCTTGGCTTGCATTTTTATACCAGGCTCTTTTTGCACACCGGTTTTTCTAGCGGCTAAAAATAGCTCCAGCATAAAAAATTCATCAAACTTTAGGCGATAATGAAAGGGTGAAGAAAAATGAATAAAGTCTTCTCCTATATTATCTGGCGGATTATGCACTACAGATAAGGCCTCCTCTCGGTCCTTTAAATGGTATTTTTGTTTTAACCATGTAGGTAAGGGATCAAAACTTTGGCCTTTTATCTTTTGCATCGCATTTAGCACTATGCTACGAATTTTACGCGAACTTAATCGCTCCGCTTCGGTATAAATGGCAACAATTTGATTTGCTCCCTCCTCCTCTTTTTCATAATCTTTAATATCAGGGTGGTGAAACTCCAAGCGTCCACGATAATCTGTAACCTTGCCAATTACTCGCACTTTGGCTCCAACCTCAAGGCGCTCAAAATATCCCCGATAAGGCGCGCGAAAGTACTTACACGTAATAAAGCCCGAGCCATCTTGTAAATTCACATTGTACATTTTTCGACGAGATCGCCCCATATTTTGCGTGTTTACCGAGCGAATCATAGCCACCAAGCTTACTAGCTCCCCGGCTTTTAGTGAGCGAATGTTGCGAGCTTTACGGCGGTCTTCATAGGCACGCGGATAGTACTCCAACAAATCACCAATGGTGTAGATGTCTTTTTTAGACAAAAGTCCGGCAAGCTTTTCACCTACGCCTTTGACATATTGTACTCGGGTCTCGGAATCATACATACGTGTATATTTTTTTGTACTTAAATTGAAAGCGTGTCAAACTAATTGCATGACTCCACAGACAGATGCGAACAACAACGAATACATACGTATCCGGATTGCGGCAATGGTGCCCAATAAGCTTACCACCTTCGATATGTACGTTTTTATAAATGGCAAATACATCAAGTATTTAAATAAAGGTGATGCACTAGATGATGCTAAGATTCGAAAATTGTCCTCGCATAAAACCGATGTATTTTATATTCGCGAAGAGGATAAGGGAGCCTTTAAAAAATACATTCACGATACGGTTAATAGCGATGAATTAACCAGCGAACAAAAAGCTGTAATTTTAAAAGAATCTTCCTACGCCTTGGTGGAAGAGTTATTTGAAAATCCAGATGTGGAAAAGGCTTTGAACGATGCCAAAGGTATCATTGGCAATTTCATTGAATTTATCGATCAAGAAGATGATGCCATTGCCAATTTAATCTCTTTATCAAGTCATGACTTTTATACTTACAACCATTCTTTGGATGTGAGCATCTATTCGCTTGGCCTAGGACAGCTTTTGGGCTACGAATCGGCAAAGCTTGAAGAGCTCGGTCGCGGCTCGCTCTTTCATGACCTGGGTAAACGCATGGTAAATCCTGCCATCATTTGCAAAGATGGCCCACTAAATGATGAAGAATGGGCTGAAATGCAGCAGCATCCTCTTTGGGGACTTAAAATTCTAAATGATATACCCAATATTAGTGAGGACATCAAAGCCTGCGCTTTTGAGCATCATGAGAACTTTTTGGGTAATGGCTATCCGCAAGGACTCGATGGAGAAGACATTCACCCCATGGCAAGAATCATTGCGATTACCGACTGCTATGATGCACTTACCACACAGCGCTCCTACAATGAGCCCATGGACCCCATGGCTGCGCTCGAGTTTATGAAAGAAAAACTGGGAAAGAAATTTGACCCTGATATGCTCAAGGCCATGCATTCGGTGCTTTTTCAATTGAAAGCGGGTTAAGGGCCGTTGTAGTAAACCTTTTCGGCGAAGCCAAAGTATTTTCTCTCGCCCGCATCTATTTTATATGGGCAAGCATAAACCTCACCATTATAAAAATCAGATTCCAATATATTGCTGGTAAATTCTGCTCCAAAGCTTAAATAGTCTCTTTTGATTGCTGACATTTCTTCCCATAAGCCACAAGGAACAAAGTCGCGATAAGCATCGCTTCCTCCGGGAATAAAAAATAGCGCAATCCCCCATTCAGCCGGATTTAGACCAGGAACAAGAGAGGTTGTAACAGAACATGAACCTGAACAGGAACTAACATAAGCTACTTCTCCTGAGGGCTGCAGGCTAAAAGGCCCTGAAAAAGGTAAGAGCGTACCCGTAGACTGAAGGTATGACGGGTCCGTATTGAAACAGTTAGCAGTCATGGAAGAGCCACAAGCAGCATTGTTTGTGGGCTGCCTAGAAGTCCTATTGGGAAAACAAATGTCAAAATCTGAACCACTACAGTTAAGACCGCTATTATAATCCATTTCTTCCAAACTTTCGTAGTTAGAAATCGACCCACTATTATTTATAAACGCTGTAGAATCGTCAAAAGTATTGGCTATGGGTAATGTACCTGCATACCAACCCACGCCTGTTCCTGAATTGTTCCCTGGTAAAAAGCTGGCTGTATCCAAGTCGTACATGCCATAGATGAATTCTTCGTCTAACTGCAACTCGGTTTCTATTAATCGCGCATAGATTTCAATATTGCTTAGCTGAAAATCCCCATCTATATCACCTGGCAGCTCTATATTGATAAAATTGGTAGGATTATATATAGAGCCACTGAAGCTTTGCTGAGTCCAAGGGGTCATTGAGAAAATTGTACGGGTTGCAATAATGTTGGTATTCTCGTCTTCCACATCAATACTAAAACTTGTAGCCCCATCCGTATTTGTCATTTGTAGAATAACATCATCAATATGAAATTTCGTCGCACCCAAACCATCAAATTTTACTTGTAGAATGCCGCTTGCAGAACTTCCAGATGCAATACGGGTATCATTGCCATCTGGTCCACTCATCAAAATTCCTCGCCATTCCGTAATTGTATCTAGTTCAGAAATAGGATCATTTGCCGCCAAACCATAATCCCCCAGCAAACTACCTTGCAAAGTATAATCAGGAGAGTTTAAAAGGTGAAACTCCATAGTGGGAATGTCAATCAATTGCCGATTATAAAAATAACTGTAATGTTTTGGTATCTTAATATGAATTGCCTGTGAATCTGGACCACTAGCATCCTTTAAAGCAACTAAATCTTCAAACCTCTTGTTAAAGAATAACACTTCACCCGTTGCTAAATGCTTATACGTGAAGGGCACATTCTTTAAAAACATAAACTCAAACCAGCCACCAAAAACAAATTCTTCTGTAACCATCATGGGTGGGCTGCCATTGGGCGGTTGATAAAAACCTCCAACAACACCCGTAAGGTTCGTAGCAGGAGCTCCAGAGCGAAACAAACGTCCACCTAATTCTCCTTCTCCTTGTGAATCATTTTGTATCCAGCCAGCGCTACCGATATTTACACTCTGTACACCACCACCAAAACTTAGTTGCTTATCATCATAGAAAAAAGCCATTTCACCATCAGTATTTTCGTATACCAATAAAACTTGCACCAATCGATTTTCACCGTTTGGAAAAGTTTTACCATTCAAATCTATTGCTGGAGGTAGCGAGCAGGTGAAAATTGGCATATCATCCGGACACTCGGTTTGGTAAAAATAGTTTTGGCCATCATACTTTACATTGACCAAAATCAATTGTGGATAAAAGCCCCCGGCACCGAACTAGAGCTTACTCCTGATTGGAGCTTGCTTAAATTTAGATTGATTACCGCCTCTGTCTCCACTTCTCGGGAGCAAGACAAAAGCAATGCGAAAAGGATCGCGAGCAGTATACGTGCCATTCCATTCTCCTGACCTCCATACTATCGGAGACTTAGGCCTAGTTCTTTAGCCTTTATTTCATCTCAATCTGCAACAAACGGAGTGTTGAACTTGTGATTTTTGCCTGCCGTTTTTTGTCAAAGTAGCTCATAACAGGAATATCTTGGAATATACTGGGCACAGAATTTGCTCCTTCGTATTAGTATGAGATTTTTAAGTATTATCATTCTCTTTATTAGTCAGACTGCTTGGGCGTTTACAAATACCAATTTGTATATACCTGCGAATATGCAGCCATCCTATGCGCAGGATTTTCACTACAATTTCGGTGAAGGGCCTGATTTACTGTCTTTCAGCAATACTTGGCTGCAAGAGCTGCAATCCGAAATGACGATGGCAAAAAAGGCTCGAGGCCTAGACAATTGGGGCATGGAGACTTACCAGCAAAAAATGCAGACCCTAGAAGGTGGTCTTGATATTTCACTATCCCATTCCTCGATCGGTTTGTATGAGAGTCCACAGCTACCCTATTCATGCTTTAGCTTTCAGCCGGGTTGTACCAACCCCATACTGCCAGCCCCCAACTCCTACCGCGGGCACTCTAGAATTTCCTATTAATTGAAAAATCGGGCGATCAAGATAGGATCGCCCAAATAGATAAAATTTAGGAGCAGGTAAAACCGGCGTTTTCTAAATTATTTTTCACACGATCTCTGATTTTTTCACAATGGGCACGAGAGCCGCTTGCAATGCTTTTGCTGTTACCAAATTTGGTGTAGACCACATCAAAGCTTTCCGCCTCACCTTCTTTGATTTCAATGGTGCGAACATCGGAGTTGTTCTTACATTCAGTAAGACGAATATTCTTCTGCTCTTCCACCTTGGCTTTTTTGTCCTCGGCTTTACTATCTTTCTTTTTATTCGGCGATGCGCAAGCTGCAGCAATGAATAATAAAATGCTTAATCTTAGAAGTAACTTCATGCCTCTCTCCTTTTTAGTTTATGTTATGAAACCAAGTACTTGATGTGCAGCCCAAAAACCATATCTGTTCTTTAGTATGGGATTATTTCTTTTTAAATAGGGCTTCCGCCGCAGCTAGTTGGGCTGAGCGCTTGTCTTCCCCGCCCTTTAGCTCGGAATTGGGACGGTAGTAATCACAATAATTGGCTCGCTCCTTATCTTTTACTGGATCAGCCGAAGGCTCGCGGCATTCGTTATAGGAGGCCGGATCATAGAACTCGCAAGTTTTGCAAACATGTAGGTCGGCACCACATTTATCACATTCCTCACGGTAGGATACTCGCTCTGGAAAATTATGTTCCGCACTACATGCAAAGCATATTACTTTTACTCCACTCACATCCAATCCTTGTTTTGTAAATAGTGTACGGCCTCAATGGTTCTTACCGTTCGGGTTGCAGAACGCATCACAATGGACTGTGTTGTGCAACGCCCACCGCTTTGAAAGCGCACGCCTTTTAATAGCGGACCAGAGGTGACACCGCTTGCAACGAACATCACCGATCCCTTCGCTAGATCTTCCATACGGTAAATACGATCAAAATCTTCCACACCCATTTTACGGGCTCGCTCTTTTTCCTCTTCACTGCGCCAACGTAGTTGGCCCTGAAAATCGCCACCCAAACACTTCATGGCCGCAGCGGAAATCACTCCCTCGGGGGCACCGCCAATTCCCATTAGCACATCAATGCCTGATTCATCTCCCCAGCCGGTGGCAATGGCAGCCGACACATCACCATCGGTGATCAGCTGAATGCGTGCACCGGCCTCGCGTACCTCGCGAATCAAGCCCTCATGTCTAGGGCGATCCAAAATACAAACCGTAAGATCTTCAACGGACTTTCTAGTGGCCTCGGCAATGGCCCGTAAGTTTTCCGTGGGGCTTTTCTCAATGTCCACACAGCCCTTGGCCGCGGGCCCAACCGCAATTTTATTCATGTAGGTATCAGGTGCATGCAAGAAATGGCCACTTTCTGCAACGGCAATTACAGAGGTGGCACCAATTCCTCCACTGGCACAAAGGTTTGTGCCCTCTAAAGGGTCCACCGCAATATCCACAACGGGCGCATCTGGATCTGCGCGGCCTACTTTTTCACCAATATACAGCATGGGAGCCTCATCACGCTCTCCCTCACCAATGACTACTGTGCCTTGCATTTCAACACGGTCAAATGCCTTGCGCATGGCCGCCACCGCTTCGGCATCGGCCTTTTCACCGTCTCCACGCCCCATGAGGCGGGCCGACGCTATGGCAGCAGCCTCGGTTATGCGTACAAATTCTAATGCTAAGTTACGATCCATAAACTACCTCTTTTACTAAGTACTAGGATGCTTCGATAAAAAAGTCAGTATTAAGATAGGTTTTTTCTAAATGTTGGCGCATTTTCATCGCGATGAGTTTTCCCACAACCTCTAAGCCGATTTTCAGCAGCGCATTAGGAATGGGGATCACCTCGGCCTGCATGTCTGCATACAAAGATATTTCACTCAAAGCATATTTTTTCTTCTCAATCTCCAGATAGCCATGCAAGCCTTGAAATCCACCTTTTACCACCTGCCACTCCAGCCGTCTTTTGTTTTTGGATATCTTTTTGCCCTTATAGTCTACCCATAACTTGGCATAGTAGGAAAAAGCCCCCACTTCGATATAGAAATGCTGTTTTTCTTTTTGATGCTTCACATTTCGAAAGTGTTCACTCATCTTAGGGTAATTTTCAAACTTACGCATTTCTTGCCAAGCAAATAACATAGGAGTCTTTAGGTGCCCAGCCGAGCTAACCTTGAGATGTTTTTCTTTGCGGCTGTCATCCAGCTTCGCACTGACAATGATCTCACCTTCTTGAATTTTTTGATAAACCTCTGGTTTGGCCTTCCAATAAGGGATCTCAGCAAAGATACTCAGCAATAAAAATTGGATGATCAGCAATATCGCTCCAAGTTATGACTATTTCTTTTAAGATACTTTGTCTAATCTTGCATGACAAGGATGGAGCAAATGCAGGCTAGCTGGAAAAAATCTTTACCGAACCTTATTACTTTTTCGAGAATTCTTTTTATTCCGTTCATCATTTACTATATGTTGGAGCCAAGCCTAGTACATGGTCTTATTGCTGCTGGCTTATTTATTGTTGCATCCATCAGTGATTTTTTAGACGGATACTTTGCCAGAAAATACAATGTAGAATCTTTTTTAGGAAAATTCCTCGACCCCGTTTGTGACAAACTCTTGGTCTCCTCAATTTTAATCATGCTGGTTTATCAAGATCGACTGCATCCCGTGATTGTGATTTTACTCTTAAGCCGAGACACCTTGATTGGGGGCCTAAGATCTGCGGCAGCTGCCGAGAATATCGTGATTGCGGCTGGCAGCCTTGGCAAATGGAAGACCGCCATCCAAATGGTGATGATGCCGGCCATTTTAATTTATGAAAATTTATGGGGCATTCCTTTTTACGAGATCGGACTTGCGGGAATTTATATCAGCTTGTTTTTGAGCCTTATATCGGGTTGGCAGTATATGCGGGACTTCTTTCAAGCGCGTGGCAATCGCCTGTAAAGGCTTAAATTTGATGCATATTTTTCTTCTCTTTCTATTTACAGCCTTGTTTTCATTGGAATTATATAGTTTTAAGCCTCTTAAGCTTGGAGGATTGACAATGAATGCGGGCTCGAATAAATACTGAGAGCAGACCTGTTGCGAGAGTAGCTCAGCTGATAGAGCGTCGCCTTGCCAAGGCGAAGGTCGCGGGTTTGAATCCCGTCTCTCGCTCCAATAATTTCTTTTAGTTCCGGCACAAATTATCAAAAAGCAAATCATTCTAAGTAGTTGATTTAATTAAAACACGGGTTCAGACCCTGTAATGAGTATGACTCTAGATTCCCTTACATGACT
>MDTC01019384.1_pt1 | contig 17818 bp, 7 predicted proteins | sample 811181 | NCBI WGS metagenome assembly MDTC01 (sample SAMN05326644, study PRJNA326480) | marine metagenome | isolation source: seawater | place: Pacific Ocean: North | collected 2011 | reverse complement strand
TTTTCAGGGAGTGGAGTTTGGCGGGCGGGTTCCTGAGCTTGCTGAAGATCATCCGAGGAGAATGCGCGCCCAGGAAATACACTCAGAAATGTTCAAAGAGCGAGCGACCCTGCGTAAACAACTTGGGGTCTGGGAAGAGAATTGGGGGGGATTCGCTGAAGTACAGTTTCCCATCACCAAGACTCGGGCGTTGCGAGTCGAGTTTCAAAAGAAAGCGACGTTCATAGATGAGCTCGAAGTCTTTGGCCCTGGCGACTATTACGAGAATGTAGCGCTAGCACGCGCTGGTGCGACGTTGATAACCAATCCTGAGATGACGCAGCTTCGAGGGGATTTGCACCACGCAAATGATGGCTACTATGGCACCATGACGTGGAAATCGCGCATGTCTAAGGGGAGTGATGAGCGGCCCTGGGTGGAAATTCACTTCCAGCACGACGAGGAAGTGGGACGCTTTCGTTACAGTAGCAATCGGGAATACTATTTTGAAACTGATTACTTGGATAAGATGCCTAACGGAACCTTTCCGGCCGTGCGCATCTCTGTTTTGCAATCTGATGGCCGTTGGAAGGAGATTGCAGACAGTAAACGGTCGAAGCAAGCGCTCACAAAGCGACCTGCACTGAAGGAAGCCTCTGCTCGACTTCATCGCCACATTGACCTAATAAAAGAAGAAGGGCCGCGTCACAGCTTTGTGGGGCAGTTTAGGAAGCAGCCACAGGTCACGAAGGTTTTGCATCGAGGTAGCCCAGAGAATCCGCGGGATGAAGTGGCGCCTGCTGGTATTGCCATCTTGGAAGGGGACTTGAATCTGGATTCAAGCACATCTGATGCGCAACGTCGGATGCGATTTGCTCAATGGCTTACAGAGCCAACACATCCTTTAACAGCTCGAGTGATGGTGAACCGTTTATGGCATCACGTGTTCGGCTTGGGGATCGTCCCCACAGGAAGCGACTTTGGCGTGGCGGGTGCCTTGCCGACGCATCCTGAACTACTGGACTGGTTGGCATCGGAATTTGTGCAGCCAGAAGTGTCCGAGATGAAGCCTTGGTCGATGAAGGATATGGTTAAATTCCTAGTGACAAGCGATGCCTTTCGTCGATCTAGCAGCCCTACCGAAGCGGGTATGAATGCTGATGCTTCATCATCCTTATTGTGGCGCTATTCGCCACGGCGAGTCGAGGCCGAAGTAATTCGAGATGGTGTCTTGTTAGCCTCAGGAAAACTGAATGACGCAATCGGTGGGCGTAGTTTTCGTATTCATAATGTGAAGAAAACCTATGCACAGTGGGAAGTGGTCAACAATCATGGCCCCGATACCTGGCGCCGGATGCTCTATCAGGAACGCATGCGCCGGGTGGATGACCGCCTGTTCACAGCGTTTGATTTTCCCGATTGTGGGCAGGTGAGAGCTCAGCGGCCAGTGTCGACAACGCCCTTGCAAGCATTGAATTTGATGAATAGCGACTTTGTGATCGAACAAGCACGTTTCATCGCAGAGCGTGCGATTGCCGAGGCCGGCGACGATCGCTTGAGACGGGCCTTCGAACTCCTACTAGCCCGCGTACCTACTGAAGAAGAACGAGTGGTCTGCAATGAAATCGATTTGGCTCTCGTTTGCAGAAGTTTGATCAACTCTAATGAATTCGCTTTTCTTCCCTAAGAGACTTTCGGATCAATCCAAACGCTTTCTCATGAAGTTAATACTAACATTCTCTGCGTTACCACTGTGCTTCTGTGCGAGCTTTCTGTTTCTCAGCTGTGGGCAAGGAGCCGAGAAGCCTAATATCCTGTTCATTGCTATTGATGATCTGCGTCCTGAGCTCGGTTGCTATGGATCACCAATCGTGAAATCGCCAAATCTCGATGCGCTCGCGGCTCGTGGGATGCGTTTTGATCGTGCATACTGTCAAGAAGCAATTTGTTCTCCTTCCCGTGCTAGTTTGATGACCGGTACTCGGCCCGATACCAATGGCTTGACGCACAATTACATCGATTTCGCTGAAGTCGATAAAAGCCTAACGACGCTTCCGAAACATTTTGTCGACCATGGTTACGAATCGGTGACTAGTGGCAAGATCTTTCATCGGACTGAGCATTCGCCGGAATCTTGGAGCCGTAAGCCTGCACGAAACTTGGTCAAGGTGCCGAAGCCAAAGAGGCCCTATGCCCTAGCAGAAAATCAGAAACTGCGGAATGATAATTTCAGAAAAATGTTTGAGAAGTACGGTGAAGCGGCACGGAAGGGGTTGGGTAGTGGTCCTGCTTATGAAATGGCGGATGTTCCCGATCATCGCTACATTGACGGCTACAATACGGAGCTAGCGCTTGCGACGCTGAAGCAAATGACTAGCGATAATGTCGACAAACCGATCTTTCTTGCCATGGGCTACAAGTTGCCGCATCTCAACTGGATCGCTCCCAAGAAATATTGGGATCTCTACGATCGTGACAAAATCCAGCTCGCAACCCAGGTGGAGGGGCCCAAAGATGGGGCGGCTATGGGATTACATGCTTCGTTCGAGCTGCGCACTCGAGCTGGAATTCCCAAGTATGGACCGCTTGGTGATGACTTGTCTCGCACCTTACTTCATGCCTACTATGCGAGTGTTAGCTACGTCGACGCACAGATTGGAAAGCTTATCAGTGCTTTGGATGAATTGGGCATCAGTGACAACACGGTCATCATTGTGTGGGGCGACCATGGCTGGCATTTGGGCGAGATGGGCATTTGGGGAAAAGCGACCAATTACGAAATTGCCACTCGTGTACCATTGATCGTTTCTACCTCAAGCATGAAGGCCAAGGGGCAGATTAGCAAGGGGTTGGTCGAGTTGCTAGACATCTACCCAACGCTCTGTGATCTCGCTGGCCTCGCCAAGCCTGGGCATATCGAAGGGCGCAGCTTTGCACCGCTGCTGGATGCACCTGATCATGTTGGGAAACAAGTGGCTATCAGCCAGTTTCCTAATCCAGCCTTGCGGGAATGGGCAGCGAATCCGCTGTCGCCTGGTATGCGTGAGACGTTCTTTGGTCCGTTGATTAAGGATGTCGAAGAGCGCATCATCAAACAGCAAGGTGACGCCTGGGACCGAGAGTTGTTTGAGAATCATCTGACAGGATACACGCTGCGGACTAACCGTTATCGACTGGTGGTGTGGCGGGACCACCGTGACGCCAGTTCTCAGTCAGTTTTCACCGAATTGTTCGATCATGATAAGGATCCTAACGAAACGGTGAATGTGGCCTCTGATCACCCAGACCTCGTCAAGGATCTCACTGCGATACTCTACCAATCACTGAAGAAGTCATGAATCAACCTGAACATCTCACACGGCATGGGCGTCAGTTGCTCAATCGACGAAACTTTATGCGCAATTGTGGCTTCACCCTTGGTGGATTAGGGTTAGCGCAGTTGTTAGCGGCGGAAGACAATCCAACAGCTTTCAGCGGAAAGAGGCCAATTCGTCCCGATATCAACCCAGACAAACCGTACCTTCCGCGCGGTAGTCATGTGGCCGCGGCTGCGAAGCAAGTACTGGTCATCTATTGTCCAGGCGCCCCAAGTCATCTCGATACCTTCGATTATAAACCAGATTTGATTAAGTATCACGGTCAAAAGCCACCGGGTATCCCTGCCGTGACGTTTGAAGGGCCGACTGGCAATATTGCCAAACCGTTCTGGGATTTCAAGCCTCGTGGTACGAGCGGCAAGATGACTTCGGAGTTGCTTCCGCACATGGGTGCTTTGGCGGACGATTTTTGTTTTATTCATTCCATGCAAACGCAGACTAGTGCTCACCCACAGGGGGAGAACTTCTTCAATACGGGGTTCACGATGGAAGGCTTTCCATCGTTCGGCGCCTGGGTGACGTATGCGCTAGGCTCTGAATGTCAGGATCTACCAGAATTTGTGGCGATCAATGATCCGCGTGGGTTGGCTCGTTCAGGCAAGAATAACTTTGGTAGTGGCTTTCTACCTGCTGCGTTTCAAGGCACTGATTTTAATTCCAAGAATCCGCCGGCAAACTTACGCCGTCATGTAAGCCTAACGGCCAATGACGATAAGAAGACTGTCGATTTGTTGAAACGGCTCAATGCTCGGCACTTGGAACAGTACCCTGGCGATACGAACCTTGCGGCGCGCATTGCCAGTTATGAGTTGGCTGGTCAGATGCAGACTTCGGTGCCAGACATGATGGACCTGTCAGGGGAACCTGAATCAATTCACAAAGAGTACGGCACAGACTCTGGCACAGAACTCAAACGCGAGTATGCCAAGAATTGTATTTTGGCCCGTCGTCTCATTGAGAAAGGTGTGCGTGTGGTGCAACTCTTCAATGGAAGTGACCCTTCGGGCGGTAATGGTATCACCAATTGGGACTCGCATTCCAATATTGCAGATACTCACGCTATGCAGGCTGAGATCATGGATCAACCAACTGCAGCTATGATCAGTGATATGAAACGTCGTGGTCTGTTAGATCAGACCTTGATCGTCTGGTGTAGTGAATTTGGACGCATGCCGTTTTTGCAAGGCAACGGCACGGGTCGTGACCACAATCCAGATGCGTTTACCTGCATCTTGGCAGGTGCGGGTGTGAAGCACGGATTCAGTTATGGGCAAAGCGACCATTTTGGTGCCAAAGTTGAGGTGAATCCTGTCGAAGTCTACGATTTCAATGCCACTATTTTGCACCTAATGGGGCTCAATCACGAACGCCTCAGTTACTACCACAATGGGCTAGAACGCCGCCTAACCAATGTGCATGGTCATGTGATCTCAGAGGTGTTGGCGTAAAGCTATCGTTGTATGGTATTGTTAGGAATCCATTTGTCAGCATCGCGCTGCTTCTTGATGTTCCAAGCCTGCTTTGAAAGGCGCTTGTGTATTTCTGGGCGCTGATCGATCGGCCAATTGGGGTCGGGACGATGTGCTTCAGAGAAGATCTTTTTGGCCTTAGTCACCAACTCTGGTCTGAACTTGGCAAGGTCGTGAGATTCTCCTGGATCCTTGACTAGATCATAGATCTCAATCGGCGTTGCAATGCCATTGCGTACCGCCTTCCAATCACCAAAACGGGCCGCTTGGACGGGCTTATCGCCGCGGTGCAATTCCCAATAGAAGTAGTCTCGCTGCGGCGCTTGGCCTCCTTTTAGATAGCTTGTCAGAGAGAGGCCGTCGGTTTCATAACCCGCAGGAAGCTCTTTCACCGCACTGAGTTCAACAAAAGTTGGCATGAGATCCCAGAATGCCCATGGTTGAGCATCGACACGGCCGGCAGGTACCGTGCCAGGCCACCAAGCTAACGCAGCTTGCCGCATGGCTCCTTCATACATGCCCCGCTTGTAACCGCGCAAACCATTGCTGGCTTGGTTGAAGCGTTTGCCGATTTCTGATTCAGGATCGAATGATGAGCCATTGTCTCCTGAGAAAATGATCAATGTATTTTCCGCGATGCCCATCTCTTGGAGAGTGTCCACCAGTTCACCCATGTCGGTGTCAATGCGAGTGACTTGAGCAGCATACGCTTTCTGTTCGTCGGTCCATGGTTGTTCACTGTAGATGCCGTAGTCATCGATCTCATGGCGGCCATGAGGCAGGGTGATCGCATAGAACATCATGAAGGGAGTGTTAGCCTGTTTTTTTAACCACTCGATCATGTCGCGCTGGATCCATACTTGCGCGTAAGTCTTGCCGACTCCTTGGCCATCGTTGCCGGGCAGCAGGATTGACTGAGCATCGTCGTAGAGGTAGGTGGGAAAGTAGGAATGGGCGTGACGTTGGCAATTGTAACCGAAGAAATGGTCGACACCTTGATTGGAAGGGCTTCCGCTAGAGTCGAAGAATCCCATGCCCCATTTACCAAAAGTTGAAGTAGCGTAGCCAGCCGCTTTAGCGACTTCGGCAATCGTGACGGTCTCGTCAGGTAATGGTAATTGACCTTCGGGTGGGACTTCGTAGTTGCCGCGCACTGGGCAATGACCTGTGTGCAAGCCAGTAAAGAACGAGGCTCTGCTGGGGGCACAAACGCTTGTGCCGCAATAGGCTTGTAAGTAGCGAGTGCCTTCAGCTGCCATTTGATCAAGACGTGGAGTCTTGATGAGATCCTGTCCGTAACAGCCAAGATCGCCTTGCGCGATGTCGTCACTGAGCACGAAGATGAAATTAGGTTTCTGAGTCGGTTGCGTTTCGCCTGCGGCAGCCGCGATCGCTATGATAGTCAGAAAGATCAAGAGTGTGCTGGAAAGTCGAGAATCCATGGCGGGAAATCAGTGGCCGCCTGGGTTGACGTCCTCTTTAAGTTGTGAATTTTATGCAAGGAATGAACTTAGCTAACATGAAAGGGAGGCTTGTTTACAAGCACTCCTGAATGCCTCTTTTATCATGTCCTGAAATCGCCAAACGCTTCGAATGTTTCAATGGCTTCGTACTCAGCTAAGCCAAGATCATCATACACGCGTGCGATCGCAAAGTCACTTTCGACTCCGGTCTCTGTGAGTTCATTGTTGTAATGCGCTAAAGCGTGGATCTTGGCTTTCACTTGATCCGGGCTCATTGGGACAGCCATTGAAATTTCATGGGACTCTAGCGGTTTCTCTTGAGAGCGGTAAATCCAGATGCGGCATTGCTCGGGCCATTCATACTTGGCACTGGCACGGAGGGCATCGCGGAACAGTCTGTAACAAACCCCAGATACTGAGCTGGGATCTGAAGCACTGCCAGTCATGTAGATCTGATGTGGCTTTACTTTGGTCATCAACTGGCAAAGTTGGTCTGCATCATCAGAGCTTGGGTGGAAACGACGGTAACGACTATTCTCATAGAATGGGAGATCAAGAAAGTGGACCTGATCGTTGGCCACACCACAAGTGCGGAGCGCATGACGTGCTTCACTGCGACGCACCATGGATTTGAGGGTGCGCAATGTTTCTGTGTCATCCCCAAAGGGCCCTTTCTCTTTCAATTCTAGCAAGAGCTGTTCGGCAAAGCGTGTGGTTTCCTCCCAAGCAGTTGCACTGACAGCTTCAGCACTGACAAGATCGCTAATTACTTCAGCGAAGCGCTCAACGGACTCATCGTCCACTCCAAGATTGCCGGATGTCAGGAAACCAATGTCTACGCGATGGCCTTGTTCGATTAAGCGATTGATTGTGCCGCCCATGGCCAAGAGCTCGTCTCCTGGCTCTGGGCAGAGAACCAAAGAATGTTTCGGATAAGGTTCAGCATGCTCAGGGCGACCGCCATCTTCGGCATCCGGTTTGCCTCCTGGCCAGCCGGAGATAGTGTGCTGAAGCTCGTTAAAGATCCGGATATTCAGTTCATAGGATGGTCCCTGATCGGTGAGCAGGTCAGCCATGCCGTGCTCATTGTAATCGTCATCCACCAACTTGAGAATAGGTTTGTTCTGTTTGCCTGCAAGCCAAGTGACTGCTCTTCTGGTGAGACTGTCAGTCCATTCGTTCGAACCAACGAGCCAGGGTTGGCACTCTCTGGTGAGCCCTGAAGTGGCGCCGCGATCGAGCAAAAATTGAGCATTGGGGTGACTCTGCAAATAACTAGCAGAGATGGCATCTGTGGAGGGTTCCTCAACAGCCTTGCGCACGATCTGTGCTTTGTTTTCACCCCAAGCCATCAAGACGATGCGCTTTGCTCGTAGGATGGTGCCTACGCCCATGGTGATGGCGAAGCGTGGCACGTTCTTGATACCCAGGAAATCACGAGCGGCATCCTCACGTGTGATCTTGTCCAAGGTGATCATCCGAGTAGGAGATTCTTGAGTCGAACCAGGTTCATTGAAGCCAATATGGCCTGTACGCCCAATGCCTAGAATTTGGATGTCAATGCCACCATGAGCGTCGATTCTGCGTTCGTAATCTAGGCATGCCTGATAGACTTCTTTTCGTGAAACAGTGCCTGGAGGTATGTTGATGTTTGCCTCTGGAATGTCGATATGCTCGAAAAGTTGTTCCTGCATGAAGCGGAAGTAGCTTTCACGATGTTGCTGATCGAGTCCATAATACTCGTCCAGATTGAAGGTGATGACGTTGTTAAAGGACAGCCCTTCTTCGCGGTGCATTTTGATCAATTCCCGATAAAAAGGTACAGGTGTTGAGCCCGTGGCCAGCCCCAGCACGGCATGCTTGCCAGCGGCTTGGCGCTGACGAATAAGAGAGCCCACTTCGACGGCCAGGATCTGACAGGCCTCGGCGGAGGTTTCGTGAAAGGTGACTGGGATCTTCTCGAATTGTTCCGCTTCTGATTTCATGCTGGAGCGAGGCTAGCTTGAGCGTGGAATCAATCAAACAACTTTGCCATCTTGGGAAACTTAAAATTGTTTAGGTATGCTAGAGCTTCTTGGCTCGCAAGTGTTCCCATTTCAATTGAGCGGGTGCTTGCCATGCTAGCATCTTCTGTAGCAGCCCTGGTGCGTCCGAATCACTGAGTAGCCTATTTCGATCATCCGTGCGCAGCAACTCCGATTGGTGCATGGCATCTGCACACGCAATCAGCCCGTCGTAGTAGCCCTTAATATTCAAGAGCCCGCAGGGAAAACCATGCAGGCCAAGTTGGCTCCAGGTAAGCGCTTCGGCGATTTCCTCGAGGGTGCCGAAACCGCCCGGCATCGCGATGAACCCTTCTGCGAGTTCAATCATCTTCTGCTTTCGCGCATGCATCGAATTCACCTCGATCAATTCTGTGACACCTTCATGGCCCAATTCTTGATCTTTGAGAAAGGTTGGTATCACACCGGTCACTCGACCGCCGCGTTCCATGGTTGCATCCGCGATGGCGCCCATCAGCCCGACACGCCCACCACCATAAACGAGGGTGATGGCTCGATCGGCGAGAAGATGCCCCAGGTCCTTGGCTGTAGCAATGAATTCAGCGCTGTTGCTACTGCTGGAACCGCAATAAACGGCAATGCTTTGCATATCCGCAGTTTCCAGCGGGGCAACGGGCGGTCAAGCCATTGGCTATGGTATTGGTCTCATCTGACTGATAAATGCGAGAAATTGAGATCGTAAATGTAAACTAACGGCACGTAAATTCTTGCAAATATAAATACCATAAACAATTGTAGATTATGCGTCGGCTCTTCCTCTTCAAGCCACTTTACTTCAGTGTTGCGCTGTTCCTCGGTTTCGGAATGAGCCTCGACGCTGAGCTGGTTATTTCCGAGATTCAGTCTGCCAATTCGGGGACCTTGTTGGATTCCGATGGTGACTCGTCGGATTGGATCGAAATCTACAACGCCGGATCCAGCGATGCCGATTTGGCCGGGTATTATCTTACGGATGGCGAGACCAATTTAGCAAGATGGCAGTTCCCTGCGCAACCCTTGGCCGTCGGTGGTTTTCTCGTGGTGTTCGCCTCTGGCAAAGACCGTGCAAATGTGGGTAAAGAATTGCACACCGACTTTCAGATGAGTTCTGGAGGTGATTACGTGGCCTTGGTGCGTCCCGATGGCGTGACCATTGAAGATGACTATTTCCCAGCATTTTCAGCCATGGCAGATGATGAATCTTTTGGTAGACCCTTCACTTCCAACACCTTAATTTCGGAGGGTACCAACGCCGAAGTCTTTGTTCCCAGCACTGGCGCCTTGGGAACCGAATGGACGCAACGTTCTTTCAACGCCAGCAGTTGGCAGGATGCCACCACAGGTATCGGGTATGGAGAAAGCAGTTCGGCAAAGATCGACGGTCTCGTCGCTTACTACAATTTCGAAGAGGGCTCGGGCAGGGCTTTAATTGACCAGTCAGGTAATGGAAACAATGGCGTGCTGCGCAACATGTCTTCCAACGACTGGGTTACCAGTAAGAGCGGGTTGGGTAAAGCGCTAGATTTTGATGGCAGCAATGATCACATCACGCTCAAATCGGCCAATGCCTTGGGGTTGCAGAGTAACAATTTTACAGTCACTTCATGGGCGCGATTGGACAATGTCAATGGTGACAACACGATCGTGGGCCAGGATGATGCAGGGCTGCACCTCACAACGCGTGGAGACCAAGTTTACTTTGGCTTTTGGGGCAATGATTCAAACAGTGGTAGTCAAACGGTGCAGGCTAGCCGTTGGTATCACTTGGCTTGGCGCTACACCAATGGCGAACAAGCCATCTTCATTGATGGCAAACAAGCGAAAGCTGAAGGTGGCCACGAAGCGTTGCGAAGCAGCGCCGTTGTCAACTTGGGGCGTTCGAAAGGTGGCCAGGGCTGGTTTGATGGCCAGCTGGATGAAGTGGCAATCTTCGAGGAATCACTCAGCAACTTGGACATCGCCGAGTTGGCCACAAGCCAGACCTTGTCTGGCTCCGGCCTGGATTTGGAAGGGCTGATGAAAGGGCGTAACGCTTCGGCCTATGTGCGGGTGCCATTCATGGTTTCGGATAGTTCAAGCTTTGATAGTCTCGTGATGAGGTTGCAATATAATGATGGCTTTGTCGCTTACCTGAACGGCGTCGAAGTCGCACGCCGCAATGCTCCAGCATCGGTGCAGTGGAATTCCTCTGCAACTCAATCGCGAATTGCCTCCGAGGCTACAGTGTGGGAATCGATCAATTTGTCAGAACACAAGAACCTGATAGTGGCTGGATCTAATGTGTTGGCCCTTCAAGGGCTGAATGCTTCTGTCAATGACACCACATTCTTGATCAATCCGCAGCTTTCTGCAGGTGGGCTACAAGAAGGGCAACCAGGAATCTTTAGTGATGCGACTCCGGGTGCGCCTAACGCCGAGATTACGTCGTTTGGCAAAGTTGCGGACACCAAATTTAGTGTCGATCGCGGATTCTACGATGCGCCGTTTCAAGTGGCGATCACGTCGCTCACTGAGGGCTCTCAGATCCGTTACACGACGGACGGCTCGGAGCCATCTACGACGGATGGCACGCTTTATAGCAGTCCAATCTCCATCAATAAGACCACAACACTGCGTGCTGTCGCTTTTAAGGGTGGTTTTACCGCCAGTAACCTAGACACGCAGACCTACCTGTTTGTCGATGATATTGTCAGTCAGTCTTCGACGCCGCCCTCCGGTTGGCCAACTAACAGTGTTAATGGGCAAGAGCTGGACTACGGTATGGACAGCCCATCGGCGATTGGCAGTAATACTACAGAGCTGAAAGAAGCTTTGCTTGCTTTAGACACCATCTCCATCGTGACCGATAAGGACAATCTCTTCGATAGTTCCGAGGGCATCTATGTGAATGCAGGGCGACGCGGACGCAGTTGGGAACGCCCGACTTCGATCGAGCTGATCCGCAAGGATGGTAAAAACGGTTTCCAAATGAATGCTGGGCTACGCATTCGCGGTGGTTTCAGCCGAAGCAATGGCAATCCAAAGCATGCACTACGATTGTTCTTTCGTAGTGAATATGGTGGTAGTTTGAATTACCCCTTGTTTGGCAGAGAGGGCACCGATCGGTTCAAGAATATTGATTTCCGTACCAGTCAGAATTATTCGTGGGCCTTCCAGGGCAGCAGTCAGAATTCATTTATTCGCGAGGTCTTTGCCAGGGATACTCAGCGTGACATGGGTAGTCCTTACACGCGCAGTCGTTACTACCATCTCTATTTAAATGGCATCTACTGGGGATTGTACATGAGTCAGGAGCGTGCCGAGGCTTCCTACGGTGAATCTTACTTTGGCGGAGATTCCTCTGAGTATGATGTGGTCAAATCAGCGGGTAGTTCCGGTGGTTACTCCATCGAGGCTACGGATGGTGAAATGGCAGGGTGGACGGAATTTTGGAACATTGCTAATCAGATCGCTGCCAGCTCTAGCAGTACCACGCGTTTCAATCTTTATCAGCAATTACAAGGGCTTACGAGCAATGGCTTGGCCAATCCAGCCTTCCCGACCTATTTGCACGTCGATAACTTGATCGATTACATGATGGTTATCCTCTACACGGGCAACTTTGATGCGCCAATTTCTAATTTTCTGGGTAATGAGCGTCCTAATAATTGGTTCAGCATGTGGAATCGTAATGGCGGTGACGGTTTCAAGTTCTTTGCTCACGATTCAGAGCATTCGTTAGGCGTCCGAAGTGGTGCGGTAAGCAATCGCAACGGTCCTTGGCCAGCTGGCTCTGAACAGCGCTATAGCAATCCGCAGTGGATCCATCAGCAACTCATGGCGGTGGAGGCTTACCGAGAGCGTTTTGCTGATCGTGCCCATGAATTGCTTCTGAATGATGGTCCCTTGTCTCCAGCCGCTGCGACAGTGCGTGTGGAGGCTCGCGCAGTGGTCATTGATAAAGCTATTATTGCAGAATCGGCACGCTGGGGAGATGCACAGCGTTCCAATCCTTTGCGCCGATCCGATTGGTTAAACCAAGTGAGTAAGATTAAAGACCATGTTGCCAGTCGTGCCGAAGTGATGGTGGAGCAGTTTCGCAACACCACTCGATTTAGCACTGGCAAACCGACCGACAGCAAAGTCAGTGCGCCGCTATATGCGGCTGTGGATGCGCCGAGTCTCAATCAGCATGGTGGCCCCGTGGCGTCTGACTTTGGGCTGCAATTCACCTCTGGAGGCGGCACGGTCTACTACACCTTGGACGGCACGGACCCGCGAGGAGCGAATGGTAGTGTTTCTGCTTCGGCGGAGTCGGCGGACAACGCTTCGATCACCTCGCAGACACTGTATCGCAGTTCGAATGGTGTGAAGGTGTTGATACCGAACAATGGCAGTATCGGCAGTAGCTGGCGCAATGTCAGTTTCAATGACACCACTTGGCGTAGCGGTAATGGTGGTGTAGGCTATGACAACAATACGACCTATGATTCGTTGATTGAGGTGGATGTGGATGCCCAGATGGATGGTGTCAACACAAGTGCTTATGTGCGTTGTAACTTTACTGCAGATTCTCCGAGCAATTACCAAGGACTGACATTGCGTTTAAGGTTCGAGGATGGTTTCATTGCTTACCTGAATGGGGAAGAGGTGGCTCGGTTCAATGCGCCGGGTTCGGCAGTGTGGAATAGCGAAGCGACTGGCTTGCACGATGATGGTGCGGCGCAGGATTACATCGACTTTGACCTCACTGCGCATCGCAATAAGCTCGTCGCAGGATCCAATGTCTTGGCAATTCACGGTTTAAACGACAACATTGGTAGTTCGGATTTCCTAATTGATCCCCTTGTTGTCGCGCAGCGGGTGGCAGGTGGTTCGGCGGTTGTGCTGGCCGATGCTCAGACCACGGTGAGCGCTAGAGCTTTGCAGAACGGCCAGTGGAGCGCCCTCACGCAAGCTGAATTCTTGGTGGATGCGCAGGAAGCCTCAGCGAGTAATTTCGTGCTTTCCGAGCTGATGTATAATCCAACCGGGCCTAGTAATCCCGAGATCGCAGCTGGTTTCCTGACAGCCAATGACTTTGAATACCTTGAAGTGATCAATGTAAGTGATCGTCTCATTGACTTGTCGGGTGTGCAGTTCCTGGATGGTATTACCTTTGATTTCGACAACGCTGATGCCGCCGTGCTAGTGCCAAGACAACGCGCTGTGCTGGTGAGCAACCGCCTGGCATTTGTCATGCGATACGGCAATCAAGCGTTTGTCATTGGCGAATACGCTGGTTTGTTAAGTAATGGCGGTGAACAGATTATTGTGGCCAATGGCGCTGGCGATATAATCAGCAATTTCTTATACGATGATGCCGAACCGTGGCCAGTCGCTGCAGATGGCCTTGGCTCTTCTTTGGTCTTGCTCAATACTGACACGGTTTCAGATAGCTCTGAAAGTGACAAATGGCGTGCGAGTGCTACCGGCGGTAGTCCAGGATTGGGAGACGGTGAGGACGTGCCAACGATTCTGGTCAATGAAGTTCTAGCCCACACCGATTGGCCGCAGACGGATGCGATTGAGTTGTTCAATCCCACCGGTCAAGCAGTTAACATCGGTGGCTGGTTGCTCACGGATGATCCTTTGACACCAGAGAAGTATATTATCCCGGGTGGAACGAGTATCCCTGCCGGTGGTTATTTGGTCTTCTTGGAAGACAACGACGCGAATCCAAACAACAATGTGGGTTTGCCAGCAAGCTTCTTTGGAAACGCCTTTTCACTCAGTTCTATCGGCGACGAGGCCTTTTTGTATTCTGCCGACAGTTCAGGTCTTACTGGCTATCGACATGGATTCTCGTTTGATGGTTCAGAAAATGGCGTTTCTTTTGGTCGTTTTCAGAATTCTGCAGATGAGGAAGGCTTCCCAAGCTTGGAACGTCCAACTTTGGGTAGTGCCAATGCTGCGCCGCGAGTTCCACGCATCGCTATCAGTGAGCTGATGTACCACCCGCAGGCTTTGGATGGTGCTGAGTGGGTGGAGATTTGGAACCAGACGGATCAAACGATCGATTTGTTTGATCCTGACAGGCCCACAAATACCTGGCGTTTACGTGGTTTCGACTTTAATTTCCCGCGAGGCACCTCACTCGGAGCGGGGGAACTCGCCGTGGTAGTGGGTGGTGACCCCGAAGCCTTCCGGTTGGCCAACGGGCTGGGTACTGCAGCCAAGATCTTTGGGCCAGTAATAGGCTCATTGGCCAATGGCGGCGAACGGGTGCGGCTTTTGCGTCCTGACGAACCCACCCTGCGGGACGGCGTCGCGGTAGTGCCCTACATTGTGGAGGACAGCGTCACCTTTGCTGATTTCGAACCATGGCCAACCGAACCCGATGGAGAGGGGCCAAGCTTAGAGCGTATGGGTGGAGACGGCTACTCCAGTGAGCCCAGTCAGTGGGTGAGTTCTGCCGCTACTGGTGGAAGTCCAGGCACGATTCCCGGGCGATTGTTTGTTTCGGTAAACACTCAAGGACAGGGGACGGTGTTGCAAAGTCCTGCGGGCGAAGTCACGGCTGGTGAATCGGTCACCTTCACACCGCAACCAGCTCCAGGCTGGGAATTTGTGTCATGGGCTGGCGGTGCTTCGGGATCCTCTGTGCCACTCGTTCTGACTGCTACCGATAGCATTTCCATTGTCGCCACGTTTCGTCAACGATGGGCCTTGCAGATGGAATCTTCTGAGGGCGGGCAAGTGCAAGCCTCGCCTATTGCGGCTGACTATGGCCAGGGAAGTGCGGTGACCTTGAAGGCGGTGCCAGCGGTCGGATTCCGTTTTATTCGATGGGAAGGCTCAGCTTCTGGACAAGCTAATCCTACCACAGTGACCATGGACAGTAACAAATCCGTGAGTGCAGTCTTCGTGGCACAAGTCGGTGTGCAAGCATCCGCTCAAGGTATGGGTGCAGTGACTATTGATCCTAACAAACCGCTATATGATGTTGGCGAAAGTGTCACCCTCACTGCGACCCCAAGTGATGACGCGGTGTTTTCTGGATGGCAAGGCGGATTGTCTGGGGTGCAGAATCCTCAAACAGTGGTATTAGCTCAAGATCTTACTGTGTCAGCCGTGTTCACCACGTTGTTGCCCGTGGCTGTCTCGATTCAAGGTCAAGGTCAGGTAACACGTAACCCTGACTTGGCAGACTATGCCGTGGGTGCTGAGGTTGAGCTTCTCGCCGTGCCACAGCCTGGCTGGGGCTTTATTGAATGGTTAGGTGCGGTGACCGGATCGATCAATCCTGCCACTTTGGAAGTGGGTGAGGCCTTGGGAGTGACGGTGGTCTTTGATCAATTCTTCCGCCTATCAATGTTTGCCGAGACTGGCGGGACCGTGTCGACATCGGCGCAGGCTGGCTTGCTACGTCGAGGTTCCACTACCCAAGTGACGGCTTCTGCTGCGGCCGGATTCCGCTTTCTCGGTTGGTCAGGGAATACGAGCGGATCACAGAACCCCTTGTCCATCACCATGGATGCGAACAAATCGGTGACGGCGCGCTTTGTCGCCCTCGGCGAATTGGCCACCAGCATTACCGGCTCTGGCACCATCACTAGGGACCCTGATAAACCTAGCTATGATGAAGGTGAGGCGGTGACCTTGCGCGCAGTGCCGACTCCTGGTTGGGCTTTCGCGTCTTGGCAAGGAGCATTAGAAGGTGCAGGGAATCCTGCCACACTCACCATCGAGGGTAGCCAGTCTGTTACCGCTAGTTTCAAGCAGCTTTTTCCTCTGGAGTTACTGGATTCAGCCAACGGAACCATCACAGCCTTGCCCGCACAGGGCAGTTATTTGGATGGTACGGAGGTAACCTTGCTTGCAACGCCTTCGCCGGATTACGAGTTTGTTCGCTGGGAAGGCGATGGCCCGGGATCCACCAACCCACTCGAACTCACCATGGACAGCGCTAAGGGAGTCTCGGCCGTGTTTGAGAAAACCGTGCCCGAGAATGCTTTCATCGCCTGGCAAGAGTCCCAGTTTGACCAAACCGAGCGAGCTGATGTTAGCATCAGTGGCAATGCTGCAGATCCTGATGGCGATGGCTGGCCCAATCTTTTGGAATACGTGTTTGGAGGCGATCCAAAGCGTAAGGACGCTCGAGAAACGCTACAGATTTCTCACCAACGACTAGATGGAGAGCGGATCTTGGTCTTGCAGTCAGATATTGTCGGGGACCCTAGCACCGTGCCAGTACGACTCGAGGTTTCGCGAGATATGCAAGAATGGCATCGTGAGCCCGTCCAAGGGGTGTTCACGTTCGCTGAAGTTCAGGAGCGCGAAGCCTTGCCAAGAGGCGGCGAACGTGTTTCATGGATACTCGGTAGCGAACGTGAGCCGATCAACGACACCATGATCTATTGTCGTTTGGTTGCCGAACTACCTTAGCAAAAGCATAATTATGCCTCCACTGATTCTGTTCTTGGTTTGTTATTTGTAATTTGCGGGCTGGACCAGTGCAGAGACAGTTCAGCGTCCGAAAGGGGAATGTGTCATTCTCTGTGGCGGTGTCTCGTTACGTTCGTGGGAACGTTTCCGTCACGCGGACGATTGGCATGACAATTGGTGGAAGAACTTCATGCGCCCTTCCACCATTCGTATGAAACACTTGCGCAAGGCTCATGGCCCAACGATGCGCTTCACGTGGCTGATGTATCGACCTGGTTATATCATGCGGGGCAAGGAAGAAGTAAAAGACCTTCTGCGAATTATCAAGATGGTGGAACCTGCGTATAAAGTCTTGGTGCGTTGGCTGGAGACTGTAGAAGGGGTATTTGATTACATCAACCAGGAGCGGACCCATGCTAACAAGACCCTGATCTTAGGTTACTTTTGCCATTCCAACCGTTATGCGATCTTGTTGTACTATAGCAGCGAAATTCTCGGAGCGTCCAAAGCATTTGTTCATGTGCGTGATCTCAGCAAGATTTTCCGCCGAGCCTTTGCGTCGGGTGCCGACATTAAAAGTCGGGACTGTTATACGGGGCAGTATATGAGTCAAGATCTTCGCAAGCTCACGAGTCATAAGATGTGGGAAGCCACCGGCAAGACAGACTACGCTGGTGTGGATGAATGGCAGGAGCCATTCTTACCTTCGCGAGATTCCCGTTGGTGCTACTGAACGAATCGTTCGTTAGAAGGTGTTATTGTTATGTTAGTTTTGTCTTTGTGCTGGGTTCTGTGACAAATGGGAACCTTGAGTTGGCCAGTAAGCGTGAATCGCAATGGCATCGTGCCAAGGCCAAAGCTGAAGGTGCTGGCAAAGGCGGCATTCTATCGGGCGTCACGAATCGACGCAAAGCTCATAGTCAGGCCAAGCGGGCCACTAATGTTGCCAAATCGGCGGAGATTTCGAAAGCAACCTCGGATCCAAAGGAGAAGGCGAAAGGAATGGTGCAAGAGGCAAAAGGCTTCACATCTGGAAAGAACACGTGCTTCCGCCGGCGCTTTTTGAAACAGCCGTTGTTTCA
>MDTC01252882.1_pt1 | contig 17821 bp, 21 predicted proteins | sample 811181 | NCBI WGS metagenome assembly MDTC01 (sample SAMN05326644, study PRJNA326480) | marine metagenome | isolation source: seawater | place: Pacific Ocean: North | collected 2011 | reverse complement strand
ACCTTAATTTTTGATAATATTTTTTTCATTAGTTTTCTATTATTTACATTTTATAACATTTTTGGTCAGTATAAATTGAATTATGCTTTTTACTAAGTTAATATTCAATATAATTTAGGAGTAAAAATGGAAGTTTTAATTTTAGGTGGAGCAGGAATGGTTGGACAGAAACTGCTCAAAAAAATCATTGAAAAAAAGAATATTAATGGAAAATCAGTTAGCAAAATTAAACTTTTTGATATTGTTGACGCTGCTTACCCAGAAAATACTGGAATTGAAATTGAAACTTTAACTGGTGATATTTCTAAACCTGAAACAAGTATAAACTTGGTTGCATCAAAACCAGAAATTATTTTTCATCTAGCTGCAATTGTTTCCGGACAAGCTGAAGATGAATTTGATTTAGGCTGGGATATCAATGCAAAAGGAAGCTGGGGTTTGTTTGAAGCAGTAAGACAATTAGGAGATGATTATCTGCCAAGATTAGTATTCACAAGCTCAATAGCTGTATTTGGAGCACCTTTCCCTGAAAAAATCCCTGATAATTTTTTTACCACTCCTTTAACCTCATATGGTGCACAAAAAGCTGTTTCAGAATTGTTGTTAGCTGACTATTCAAGAAAAGGAATGGTAGATGGTATTTCAATTAGATTGCCTACCATTTGTGTAAGACCAGGAAAACCAAATTTGGCTGCTTCAGGATTTTTTTCTGGAATAATAAGAGAACCTTTAAATGGAGTAGAAGCTAGACTTCCAGTCAACACAAGTGTTAGGCACTGGTATGCTTCACCCAGGTCTGCAGCAGGTTTTTTAATGCACGCAGCTGAGCTTGATACTTCAAAATTAAATCATAGAATTAATTTGAGTATGCCAGGACTATCAGCAACAATTGAAGATCAAATAGATGCCTTAAGAAGAGTTGCTGGTGAGGAAACAGTAAAACTCATCAAACATGATATAGATCCTAAGATTGACAAAATTGTAAGTGGGTGGGCACGAGATCTTGATACTCAAAGGGCTTTAGACCTTGGGTTTAAAGCAGAAAACAATTTTGATGAAATTATTAAGGTTTATATTGAAGATGATTTAAAAAAATAGATTTTAAAGTTTTATTAAATTAAATACTTAAAAAAAAGCCTGAATACCTGTTTGAGCCCTACCCAAAATCAAAGCGTGCACATCATGTGTGCCCTCATATGTATTTACTGTTTCTAAGTTCATTAAATGTCTCATAACCTGATATTCTGCATGAATGCCGTTGCCACCATGCATATCCCTAGACATTCTAGCTATTTCTAGAGCTTTCCCACAATTATTTCTTTTTACAATCGAAATACCTTCAGGAGCTAATTTTTTTTGATCAAACAACCTTCCAACTTGCAATGAAGCGTGCAAACCCAGTGTGATTTCTGTTTGCATGTCTGCTAATTTTTTTTGTACCAACTGAGTTGAAGCTAAAGGTTTTCCAAATTGTTTTCTATCTAATGTATATTGCCTAGCTCTATGCCAACAATCTTCAGCTGCGCCCATGACACCCCAAGAAATTCCATACCTTGCTCTATTTAAACAGCTAAAAGGTCCTTTTAAACCAGATACATTAGGCAACATATTTTCCTCAGGCACAAGCACCTGATCCATCACTATCTCACCAGTTATAGATGCTCTTAAGGATAACTTTTTGTTTATCTTAGGTGCCGATAATCCTTTCATGCCCTTTTCTAATATAAAACCCTTAATCTGATCATTATGTTCTTTTGATTTTGCCCAAATAATAAAAACATCTGCAATTGGTGAGTTTGAAATCCACATTTTTGTTCCAGTTAATTCATACCCACCATCAACTTTTTTAGCTATAGTTTTCATTGAACCAGGGTCAGAGCCTGCATCTGGTTCAGTCAACCCAAAACAACCTATAAACTCACCTGTTGCCAATTTTGGCAAAAACTTCAATTTTTGATCTTCACTTCCAAAAGCATTTATTGGGTGCATTACGAGTGAAGATTGAACTGACATCATTGACCTGTAACCAGAATCAATTCTTTCAACTTCTCTTGCAACCAGACCATATGAAACATATGAAGCCCCTGCACATCCATACTTTTCTGGAATTGTTATACCTAACAAACCTAACTCTCCCATCTCACGAAATATTTTTTTGTCAGTCACTTCATCAAGAAAAGCTTCTTCAACTCTTGGCATTAATTTGTTTTGGGCATAATCATTTGCAGTATCTCTGATTAATTTTTCTTCTTCCGATAGAAGATCTTCCAAAAGCAATGGATCTTTCCAATTAAAATTAGGTTTGGAATGTTGTTTTTTGTTTATATCTACAACTTTGTTTTCACTACCTGATGCTGCATTGTCCATAATAAAACCCTATAAAAAAAATCTTTATTCAACCACTTTGTCTTTTTATATATCTTTCTACAAAATCCAAACGATCTTGTCCCCAAAAAACTTCCTTATCAATTATATATGTGGGCGCGCCAAAAACTGAAGCCTTTAAAGCTTTTTCCGTATTTTTTTTTATTTCGTTACTAACTTTCTCTTGTTTAGAAAAATCGATTAACTCTTCAGCAGTTGGTATTAATTTAGATATTATACTTTTTAAGGTTTCCTCATCATCAATATCTAATTCTTTAACCCACAAAGCTTCCATAATTCTATAAGCTATATCCATAACATTCTCATATTTCAACATTTTTGCAGATATAATTGCCAAAGAAGGAAGCAAAGATCTAGATGGAAAAAATTTTGGCTCAGTATTTAACTTGACCTTTAAAAATTCAGACCATCTAGCCAACTCCTGCAGTCTATATTTTTGCCGTTGAACAGGTCTCTTGTTAACCGGCAAACCTCCTGTAGCAGGAAAGACTTCTCCATAATTAACTGGCATTAAAATTAACTCACAATTATTTTCTGAAGCAATTTTATTAATTCTTTTGTGTCCAAGAAACGTCCATGGACTGCCATGACTCATATAATATTCAATTTTTTTCATAAATTTATTTCTATATTAATTAACTTCCAAAGCCAGATCCAGATTTTTTATACTCATCCCTAGGAGGACTAAAAACATCAATTACCTTTGCTCCATTCTGACCGGCGATAATGCCATGTTCAACATTGCCAGGGGTTAGCCAAAAATCCCCTTTTTTTATTTTAATTTTTTCTCCACCTTGAATTCTAAAGCCAGACCCTTCTAACATAAATCCCCATTGCTCTTGGGGGTGTGAATGAATTTTTCCTTCAGAGTTTGGTTCAATTTCTACAATTGATATCATTGCTTGTTCACCACAAAAAATACTTGTTCTCAAGCCATCACCTAACTGTCTTTGGATACCCTTCTGCAGATCATCAATATTATAAAAATTATCTTTTTGTTTCATTTTTAACCCCAAATTAAACTGGTTTATCCCCTTCAAAGGTAATACGATGCATTAATCTTCTATGACCAAAATAATCATTTATAGGATAATGCATAGTGCATCGATTATCCCAAATTGCAACAGAACCTTTTTTCCATTTAAATCTGCATGTAAATTCTGATTTAACTTGATGTTTAAAAAGAAAGTCAAGGATTGGTGTACTTTCTTCTTCTGTCATTCCAACAAAATGAGTGGTATGAGCCTCATTTATATATAAAGATCTTCTTTTTGTTTCTGGATGTGTTCTTACAACTGGATGGATAGCTTCTAATTCATTTCCTTTAAGACCAACAGATGCATGCTTCATAATATCAGATCTAGTTTTAGCAACTCTACTTTTCCCAGAAATATTCACTGCCTTTAAATCACTAAGAAAATCTTTCATTCCATCAGACAATGCCTCATATGCTAAATATTGATTAGAAAACTCAGTATCTCCTCCAAAATCAGGAACTTCTAAAGCATATAGCATTGTGCCCATAGGAGGTTTTGCCTGATAGGTTGTATCACTGTGCCAGATACCACCAAAGTTATTTCTGTCAGTCTCTTTTTTTAAAATTGGAGTAATCTCTGGAAATTTTTCTAGTCCTTTAACGAAAGGATAAATAATAGGTTTCCCAATTTTCTCTGCAAATTTTTTTTGAGATTTAGGTTCAAACTTTTGATCTCTAAAAAAAATAACGTTGAATAGTAAAAATGCTTTATAAATTTCTTTTAAAATTTCTTGATCAAGGTTTGATGATAAATTAACATTTTCAATTTCCGCTCCAACCGCTCCAGCCATTGGATTTACTTTTATTAATTTGAAATCTTTATTTGTAGAATTACTCATAAAAAATTTTTATATGTTAATTTAAATATTTTTTTAAACTTTTATTAACAACTTTATACAAAGATATTATAATAATTTTTAAAAAACAAATGAATATAAAAAATCCATATTTACCAATTGATCAAGACTGGTTAAAATTAAATATTGAAGAGCCAATTGAACAAGATTTACCGATTATAGATCCTCATCATCATTTATGGGATTTAGATTTTGGAAGATATTTGCACCTAGATTTTTTATCCGATATAAATTCATCAGGTCACAATGTTTTGGCTAGTGTATATATAATGTCTTCAGCTAACACTCAAATTTATGATAAAACTTCAGCAAAAGAATATGAAAGCATTCCGGAAATTGTTTTTGCTTGCAGAGAAGCTGAAAAAGCAAAAAATATTGTTACAAACAAATGTAAAATAAATGAGTCTATTGTAGGTTCATTGGACCTAAGGTATGGCAAAAAATTAATACCGGTTATTGAAAAGGCTATTTCTTTAAGTAACGGAAAGCTAAAAGGGATTAGAATGCTTCTTGCAGCTCACTCTGATCCAAATATAAGTTCAGGTGCAATAAAAACACCTTTAGCCATAATGAATGATCCAAAGTTTTTAGAGGGTGCAAAAATATTACAAGAATACAACTTGTCTTTAGATTTCTGGATTCACCATACACAATTGAATGAAATGGAATATGTTGCCAAATCGATACCAGAACTGTCAATAATTTTAAATCATGTTGGAGGTCCTATTCATTTAGGGCCCTATGAAGGTAAAACTGCTCTTACTCATCGCGAATGGCGACATTCAATGATGAGATTGGCGATCTTGCCAAATATTTCAGTAAAGTTAGGCGGTTTAGGTATGGCAGTAAATGGTTCTAAATTCTACAAAAACCCTGTGCCTCCAAGTTCTGATGATTTATGTGAAAGTTGGAAACCGTGGATATTTGAGACTATAGACTTGTTTGGTTTTGAAAGATGCATGTTTGAAAGCAATTTTCCAGTTGATAAAGGGAGTTGTAGCTATGGTAACCTTTGGAATGCATTTAAAAAAATTAGTAAGTCCATGAGTAACGATGAAAAAAATAAACTTTTTTATAAAAATGCTGCAAAAACTTATAAAATAAATTTAGAGTAATTCATTATGAAGTTATCAATTTTAGACCAATCCGTATCTGTTAAGGGCAAATCTCAAGATCAAACTATCAATGATACTTTAAAACTCAGTTTACTTGCTGAAAAATTTGGATTTTACAGATTTTGGGTTTCCGAACATCATAATCATCCAACAATTATTGGAACTGCTCCAGAGGTTTTAATGGCAGCAATTGCAACCAAAACCAAAAAAATACGAATTGGAAGCGCAGGAATAATGTTACCTCATTATTCTGCATTTAAGGTTGCTGAACAATTTCGAGTATTAAATGCATTAGCGCCAAACAGGATAGATCTAGGTCTAGGAAGAGCACCAGGATCTGATGGAAGAACAGCCTTGGCTCTTAATCCAAATAATAGAGAATATAGTGAACACTTCCCATCACATGTAAGAGATTTAATCTCATGGGTTAAGAATGATAAACTTATAGATGGTCATCCATTTGGAAGACTTAATGCCCAACCAATTTCAAACTCATCTCCAGAAGTATGGATGTTAGGAACTTCAAATTATGGGGCTCAACTTGCTGCTTATCTAGGAATTCCATACTGTTACGCTCACTTCATTACCGAAGGACAAGGTATGGAAGAAGCTATTAAAATATACCAAAATGAGTTTAGACCAAATGAAAATTTAAAAAAACCTAAAATCAATATTTGTCTTTGGAGTTTAATTTCAGAAAGTAATGAAAAGGCAAAATATTTATTTTCTTCAAGAGCTTTTTGGAAAATTAAAAGAAATATTGGTCAATTAGACTCTTTAAGTTCTCCTGAAGAATCACTATCTCATATAAAAGAAAATGGATGGGATGAAGAATATAAAAAGATGTTTGAAAATTCTCTAGTAGGTAATAAAAAAATTGTTAAAGAGAAAATTAATGATTTAAACAAAAAAGTAAAATCAGATGAAGTAACAGTTCTTACATGGTGTTTTGACGAAAATGAAAGAATAGATTCTTACAAACTTTTTTCAGAAACATATAATTGACTACTAACAAATTAAAAGGAGTTATGATTGTTATTTTTTAATAATATTAACAATATAAAAAATATTTTTATATTATTATTTTTTATTACAATGTTAAATGGATGCACTAATACTGATATGAAAAGTTTTTCAAACAAAACACCAAATTTAGATTTATTTAATTTCTTTAAAGGGGAAACGATAGCTTATGGAATTTTTGAAGATAGGTTTGGAAATTTAAGAAGACAATTTAGAGTAAACCTGCAAGGCACTATTAAAGACAACAAATTAATTTTAGATGAAAAATTTCTATACGATGATGGAGAATTTGATACAAGAATTTGGACAATAAAAAAAGATTTTTTAACAAAAGACAATATAAAATATACTGGCTCTGCAAAAGATATAGAAGGTTTTGCGAAGGGCAAAGCTACGGGTAACACTCTTAATTGGTCATATGAAATTTACTTAAAGATTAAAGGAAAAAATTTAAAAGTACGGTTTAATGATTGGATATATCAGCAAGACGACAACGTAGCAATTAACAGAGCATATGTAAGTAAATTTGGAATTGAAATTGGTTCAGTGACCCTTGTTTTTTTAAGAGGAAAGGCAGCTAAAACTATTGGCCCCTTGAATTTGAAAAAATGGTAAAGTTATTTATTAGTTTTTTTTTTATATTTTTTTTTCTTTTCCCTAACTTGTGCCTTTCAAACCAAAAGGATCCAATTTTAAACAAACTAAATAAAAATATAATTGAAAAACATTTTCAGAAAAAAAAATTGATAGGAGAAGCAAATTATTCTTATCTATTATGGAACGTTTATGACGCACAATTATATTCATCAGAATCAAAATTTAATAATAAACGATTTGCCTTAATTATAAGATATAATAAAGAAATTGAAAAAGAATTACTTGTAAAAGAAACAATTGAAGATATGAAAAAACAAAAAAAATTATCTAAAGAAAAAATAAAAAATTGGACCAGTATTTTTAATTCTATTTACCAAAAAGTTAATGTTGGTAGTAGGTTTATGTGTATCAAACTAAAACAAGACAAGTCTATGTTTTTTTATAATGGAAAAAAAATTTTAGAAACAAATAATGAAGAATTTATAGAATTATTTTTTAATATTTGGTTAAGAAAAGATAGCAAAAATCCTGCTTTTTCAAAAAAATTATTAGGTGAATCTTGAGATATTATTTAAATGAAACTTAAAGCATTTTTTTTTGAAATATTCCCACTTTCTATTTTTTTTATTATTGCTCAATACTTTTCAATAATTATAGCTGCTCTTTTTGCTTCTACATTTAGCGTTTTAGTAATGTCTGTTTTTTATATTTTAGAAAGGCGAGTAGCTAAATTTCAAATTTTTTCAATATTAATGTCAGGGTTTTTTTCAATAATGGCATTTTATTTAGATGAAGAAATATTTGTAAAAATTCAACCATCAATTTTTAATGGTTTTTTTTCATTAATTTTGCTTATAGGTTTGTTACATGAAAAAGCTATGATGAAACAATTTTTTGATACGCAGTTTTCATTGGATGAAAAAACATGGAAATTACTATCTTTGCGTTGGGGTATTTTCTTTGGGTTTCTTACAGTTGTTAATGAAATGGCTTGGAGAAATTTGTCTACTGAGAACTGGATGAATATAAAAGTTTTTGTTTTAGCGCCATTAGTAGGTTTTTTTATGCTAGCTCAATTACCACTCACTATAAGAGGAACTAAAAATAAAAAGGATTAGAAACCAAACTGACAGCATCAGCATTTAAAAATATTTTATCAAATTTAAATTAAAAATTTAAGACAAATAGGTTAAAATAAAAAAATGGCTAATACAGTAACAAAAGTTAATGTTCATGTAATAAAATGTGACTTAGATCAACCGTTTGCTTTTTCTCAGGGTTGGGTTAAAAAAAGATCTGCTACATTGGTTGAGATTGAAACAAACGATGGCATCACAGGCTGGGGCGAGGCTTTCTGTCAAGGTTTGGAGCCTCCTGAAATATCGGCTTCAGTGATACAAAATTCACTAATTGATCTCATAATTAATGAAAACCCATTAGACATAGAACGTTTATGGCACAAAATGTACAATCAAACTCGTGACTATGGAAGAAAAGGTTCTGTTGTTGCAGCTATCAGCGCTATTGATATCGCCCTTTGGGACATCTCAGGAAAGTACTTTAACAAACCTATTTACCAACTTTTAGGTGGTGCTTTTAGAAAAACAATTAAGCCATATGCTACTGGGTTTTATAGACTAAAAGGTCAAAATGAGTCTTCTAGACTTGCTGAAGAAGCATTGATGCACTTCGAGAATGGGTTTGATCACATGAAAATAAAGTTGGGTTTTGGGGTTGAAGATGATCTCAAATGTATGGAAAAAATTTTAAAAGCACTAGGTCCGAGGAAAACAACTCTTATGATCGACACCAACCATGCTTATGGTCGAACTGAAGCATTTCAACTTGGTATGGCACTAAAAGATTATAATTTAAGATGGTACGAAGAACCTGTGGTGCCAGAAGATATAAAAGGATATTCAGAATTAAAATCTAAACTAACAATGCCAATTGCTGGTGGAGAAAATGAGCATACTTTGTACGGATTTAGAAACCTCTTTGAAAACAACTGTTTAGATATTGCGCAACCAGATATTGGCTCCTGTGGAGGTATTACAGCATGCAAACATATTTCAACTCTTGCTCAAAGTTTTGGAGTAGAAGTAAATCCTCATGTCTGGGGATCAGCAGTTGCCCAATCAGCATCTCTACAAATTATTGCATCATTACCAGTTACTCATCACTCTTTATACCCACGAGAACCTATTCTAGAATATGATCAGTCAAGTCATCCATTTAGAAAAGATTTGCTTAAAAAGCCTATTTCTTTGCAAAATGGTTATGTTAATGTTTCAGACAAATCTGGTCTTGGTATAGAAGTGAATCATGAGACAATAAAAAAATACAAAACTAACTAAAATTAAAGTTATGAGAAATCTTCTTCATTCCAGTATTTCGTCAAATTTCATTTCAACAGGAACAGGACTTAAAGTTCATTATTTAGAATCTAAGCCAAAAAATTATACTAAAAAATCTCCTGTTGCCTTACTTCTTCATGGTTTTCCCGAGCTTAGTTTTAGTTGGAGAAAAATAATGCCTGGTTTAACCAATGCAGGATTTAGAGTTCTTGCACCTGATCAAAGAGGTTATGGCAAAACATTAGGGGGGGCAAAAAAATTTGAAGACAATTTAGAGGAATATAATTTATTTAATCTCACAATTGATATTGTTTCGTTTTTACAAAATCTAGAAATCCAAAAAGTAGATTTATTAGTAGGACATGACGCTGGATCAATTGTAGCTGGCACTTCTGCATTGGCCAGAGAAGATATTTTTAAATCAGTGGTCATGATGAGTGCCCCATATAATGGTGTGCCAAAAATAAGTGAGCAAATATTTGATGATACAATTCATAAAGATTTAAAACAACTTCAACCACCAAGAAAACATTATCAGTGGTATTACTCAACTAAAGAAGCTAATAGGGATATGCACTTAAAAAGCAAAAAAAAACTCCACCAGTTCTTGAGAAGTTATTTTCATACAAAAAGTGCGGATTGGTTTAAAAACTCACCATATGAACTTAAATCTTGGTCAGCGAAAGAATTAGCTAAATTACCTGAATACTATATTATGAAACTTGAAGATACAATGGTTGACAGTGTCATAAAATATTCACCCAAAAACAAAAAATATGAAAGATGGCTTAACGATGAAGAATTAAATTTTTATACAGAAACATTTTTTGAAAATGGATTTCAATCTTCTTTAAATTGGTATAGATGCATGACATCACAAACTCAAAACAATAATTTAAAAATTTTTTCTGGCAAACAAATAGAAATCCCATCTATGTTTATTAGTGGGGAAAAAGATTGGGGAATGTACCAAAAACCTGGTGCTTTAAAAATAATGCAAAAAAAGACATGTAAAAATTTTCATGGTATAAAAATTGTTAAAAATGCTGGTCATTGGGTTCAACAAGAACAGCCAGAACATGTATTGAATTTACTGTTAAACTTTAAAAATTCTCTTAACTAAATTAAATGGAAAGTAAAGAAACAAACAAAGGAATTTTAATAGCTTTTGTTGGTGCTCTGTTAATAACACCAGACACTTTGTTCATGCGATTATCATTGATGGATGTCTGGACCATGTTATTTTGGAGAGGAATTCAAATGGGAATTGTTTTACTTTCTATTACAATTTGTATTGAAGAATACAGAAAAAAATTTAAATTAATTTTTACGAAAACTGGTATTTGCATAATACTTTCACAAGCTATTGGTGGTATTTTTTTTACTTATGGAGTAGCCACCTCATCTGTAGCATTAATTCTTTTGTGTATAGCCACTTCACCCTTATTTGCATCATTATTTTCTTATTTATTGTTAAAAGAAAAAATAAAATCCTCAACTATATATGCTTCATTGTTCGTTATATTAGGAATAACTATATCTGTATTAGATGTTCAAAACGCACAAAACACACCTGATGGAAATTACGTATTTGGATTATTTTGTGGCTTAATAACAGCATCAACTTTAGGTATAAATTTTGTCCTATTAAGATCCAAACCAAGTATACCTGCTATTGGAGCAACTGGATTTGGGGCATTGTTAACTGGTCTAATTGGTGCTTTATTAGTTCAAAAAACAAATATTTTTTTAGGCGATTTTTTAGCTATTTCAATTTCAGGATTAATTATATTACCACTTTCTTTTGCTGCTTTAACTTATGCCACCAGATACACTCAAGCAGCAAATGTTAGCCTTTTACTATTACTTGAAACAATCCTAGGACCTTTTTGGGTTTGGGTTATTATTGATGAAACGCCAACCCTCCAAATGGTTTTCGGAGGGGTGATTGTAATTATTACTCTATTAATTTATTTTCTGCATGATAATTATAAGAATAAAAAACCCTACCAAACATGATTAAATTTTTAATTACTATAATTTCTTGTTTATTTGTAAATTATGCTTCAGCAAATGATAATATCATTAATGAGAGAATAAAAAACTTTAAATATGCAAAAAAGGCAATGAGGGAAATAAATCAATCTTTAACAAATGAAAATTATTTAAATATAAATGATAATATTTTGTTTCTATATAATTGGTTTAAGGTTTTACCATCTTACTTCCCCCAAGGAAGTGAAGCATCCATTTCTAATAATTCTGATGCAAGTGCAGAAATATGGGAAAATTTAGATTTGTTCCATAAATATTCAAATAACTCTAAAAATATTTCTCTAGGCATTTTAAAATCATTAGACAAAAATAATAAAAAAAATATTAAGGTAAAGTTTGATGATCTTGCTAGATCTTGTTCAACTTGTCATAAAAAGTTTAGAAATTAAATAACTACTTTAAAACCTTCAAATTCAGGGTGTCCTAAATACAAGTCCTTATGTTTCCCTGCACCTTTATGTGCCATTCTAAAAGCTTCTGATTTTGTCCAATCCATAAAACTTTCTTCTGAATTCCAGGTACTATGTGATGCATAAAGAGTGTAATCATCCTTTGTTGCTCCCCTAACCAAATTAAAGTTTTTGAAACCAGGAACATGATCTAAATGTGTTTCTCTTTCTTTCCAAATTTTTTCAAATTCTTGTTCTTTTCCTTTAAAAATCTTAAATCTATTCATTGCTATATACATACCAACCTCACAAAACTATTTTACATTTTTTATTAATACTTTTTCAGATATTTCATATACCTTATATCCGTATCCAGATGTGCTAATTCTTTTTAATTGTTTAAATAAAGAAGAAGAATCTTTATTTAAATAGTTTAACCAACTTTGTATCTGCAAATTAAAATTTTTTCCAAAAACAAAAACTATTTTCTTATATTTTTTTTGATCATAATTTAATGATAACTCATCCTTAGTTTCCAAAATACTTGTTGTCAACGAGGGTTCTACGACAACCTCTGAATTTTGTTTTAATTTAAAAACCCAGAGAAAAAGTTTCTGCTTGCTAACATTCTTTACCTCAATTTTTATTTTGCAACCTGTTTGAAAAAGCTTCAATCCTTGCTCATTATATTGCTTACAATTTTGACTGAATTTTTTATTTAGTTTTAAATTTTCAGAATCAAACTTAACCTGGATAAAATCATTCATTTTTAATCTCTGATTGCTTTGAAAGTATTTAAATAAAAATACACCAAACCTTAAAATAAAATCATTAGACTCATCATCCTCCCCTAAAGTGATATGAAGTTCCCTTGAATCAATCATGTCATAATATTTATTTATATTATTAGTAATTTTTGTTGCTGCAAAAAGAAACCAGAACAGAACTCCAACTAAACCAAAATACAGAGAATATAGAAAATATTTTTTAACATTAATTTTTTCTTTTGTTATTTTATATTTTAATCCTGTCTTTTTAATCAGTGATTTTAAATTATCAATTTTTAAAATTTCAATATCTTTAAATATCTCTTCTTTATCATCAAAATATTCAATAAAACTTAAAACATCTTTATAATTCTTTGAACAAACACATATAAATAACTTGTTTTTATTAACTTTTGCTTCTTTAAAAATTGGTATTGAGTTCTCTATTTTTTTTGATATGTGGTCAACTTCAAGGACATCTAAATTGCTATTTAATTTTCCAGTTGCCCAAATACAGTTTGCATCATTTATTAATTTGCTTTGTTTAGAAAATGACAAAAGTTTTTGATGATGTAACAAATGAGCAATAGCAAATCCAAATTGCCAACTTTCACCCGTTTCAATGTTGTCTGTTAAGTCTAATCGATAAGAGTTAATATTAGTAAATTTTTCAATGATACCTGTAGGATTTTGAACAAAGTTTTTATAATCATTTGATATATCAAGGGGTTTCAATTCGTTTGTAATACAAACAACTGGTAAAACATCTTTTTCTTCTTGAGTGATATGCGTAATACCAACAACTTTCTGGGTAGTTGGTATTAAAACAGTATAATCATTCACCTAATAAAAATCTCCGTGTCGGGATCTACAACCATTTGATAAATCTTGTCAGACTTTTTTATCATGATTTGAGCTTGTTTATCAATAATTTTGGGTAAATCAATACTTTCAAAATTATTATCTTTCCCAACATAGAGATTTTTTAAAGTTTTATCAATTTTCTTCTTAACTATTATTTTTAAATAAATAATTTCATTATCTTTATTTGATTGATTTAAATGTATTTCAAAATCGTTTGCTTTACGATTTTTAATATTTGAAGAAGCTGCAATACTTTGAGGCATATGTAATTCTGATTGTTTCTTAAAAAAATTATAGAAAATTTTGCTATAATTTTTGTTTGACAAAATTTTATTTAATATTTCTTTATTTTTTATATCTGCAGAATGCATTGAAACATTCCATATATCGTTAACAGAAAGTTTTTTATTATAATTAAAATTAATTTTATCATGGTCTTGCTTATGAGAAATAGACACAAAAGTATTGATCACCTTTTCTTTTAAAGAAAATTTATTATTATTTTTATTCATACGGTTTCTTCCATGTGTATTTGTTTAAACAATTCCATAAATAACAAAAAATCATTATCATATTCTTTTTCAGTATCTTTTTGCTCATTTTTATCTAAAAAATTAGATAAAAAATTATTTATTTTTTTTATACTTTCATTTATTAAATGCATTTTGCTACTTGAAATTTTTTTATCTTCTGCTCTTAACCCTTGTCTTCTAAAAGAAAATTTTAATTTCTTAGATGAGTTTAAAAATATTTTAAAATTTTTAAAATTATTATTATTTATTTTTTTTTCTAAATCATTTTTTAAAGAATCCATTAGTGCATCAATTTGATCATCATCAATTTGGCTTTCCTCTTCATCTTGTTTTGATAATGACAAATATTTTGTTTCTTCTTCTCCTATAGAAGAGATCATATTTTTATCAACTTTTTTAATTTTATTAGATTTTATATTAGAGATTAAAAGCTGAAATTCTTTTTTTTCATCTTCATCTAGAAAATTATCAATATAAATTATTGATTTTGGATCATTACTTTCCCACAAATTTAAAAAAATAATTTTTTGTAAAATCATACAATTTTCTATTATAGCTTTCATAAAATCAATTTTGTCTTTATAAAGATTACATTCTTTTAAATCATTAATTGACTTCAAACTGTCTTTAAGGCTACCTCTTCTTTCGGCTTCAACAAATTTGTTTTGTATTTCTGAAAAAACAATATTTCTTAAAAAACTTAAGTGAATGTCATTGATAAATTCGTTATGATTTTTAAAAAAATTTAATAAACTAATTTCTGATTTTTTAATTAAGTTTATTTTTTCTTCTTGCAATTTATCAAATAGATCAATTTGTTCTGATAAATCGTTCTCAGTATTATTTTCATAAAATGAATCTAACAAAACCAGTTTATCCTCAAAATTACTATGTGTAAGAGGTTTGCTGGACTTGTATGAATTAATAACTTTGTCAAATTGTTTTGAATTACTTTTTATAGAAAATTTTAATCTCAAACTAAGTTCAAAAATCTTTTTAAAAGTCTTAATTTGAATATCAGAATCTTTAGAACTATATATTTTCCAAAATTCCAAAATAGTTTCATCATTAACATCCTCATGAGAAATATTATCAAAAGTGGTATTCTTCATGCTTTCTAGGGTTTCTATAAAAGAACTTGCGTATTTTTGTGAATGAGAAGATGGAAGTTTCTGCTTAAAAAAAGAATATAAATCTTTAGAAATATTATTAACCACTTGAGCAAGACTTTGTTGAGATTTTATTTCTATTATCTTCTCATTTTGTAAAATAAGATTATCTATGCCAAGAAATTCTTGCCAAAAATCAATTACCACTAAAAAAGTTGGTATACGCTTTAGAGTAAAAACAAACTCTGAGTTACCTATTAGTACATGAGCTTTGTTATCCTTTAAGACAAAATCAGATTGCATGATTAATGACTTGATTTTAGTTGAACTCATCACCATGATATCCCAGATATTTACCTCAAGATTTGAAAGACATTTTAAAAAGTGGATTGTTTCATACAAATAATAATTATAATTATGTGTTAAAAATGAAGAAAATACTTTGTAAACAAGTGCATTTTGATGTTTTTGCCTTCCAAAATTATCTGTGTTATTTAACACGATATCCAAATTTTGAGAAAACACATCCTCTTGAACTTGATCAAATTTAAACTGCTTCCAGTCCTTTATTGATATTATACTTGTATCTAACATTATAATCTTAATTTAATAAAATGTTCTATTAGTTGTACCTGAACCCATATAAGCTAATGAATTAGATTTATTACTCTGCTTCCTAATTATTTTAGATATTTTATCAATGTTTGTATTAAAATTCATTGAATTTTTATAATTTTTGTAAACATTTAACCATTTATCAATGTTATTTAAATTTTTATCAAGCTCGTTTGTAGTCCTATAGTTTTTAATTCCCTCAGATTTATAAGCATAGAACCTTTTTTTATGAAAATTATTGTTTTTAAATTTAGACGATTCTTTTAAAACTTTTAAAACATAATTATAAGTTGCAGGGATAACTTTTAGATTTGGCCACCTGCCAACTGCAGAGCCCCCATTATAATGCGACAAAGCTATATCTATTCTACCATTATATTTCTTAATCAAATGATTTAAAAACTTGATTCCTAAATCAACGTTAATTTTTGGGTTGAATAATTTGTTTCTAGTTACACCATACTCTAATAAAGCAGTTTTTGGCATTATTTGCATGACACCAATTGCACCTTTTGAGCTTATAGCTTTAGAATTAAAATTAGATTCTACTTTAGCCACTGCTAATGCTAAAGATGGGCTAACATATTTATACTTATTAGCACTTTCTATAATTAACATTCTTACATATGGTTTTTCATTTATTTTTGCTGCATATGCGATATTATTAATAATAATAAAAATAAATATAATAAAATTAAATTTGATAAAGTTCATTTTTGACCTCTTTTACTAATCATTGAATTAAATAATTTTTCATCATGCTGTGTTATTTTAACATTCAAATTTTTAAACTTCTTTTTAATCTTAAATAGATTTTCTAATGAAATTTTTGGAGAAACAGACAATATTATTTTATTAAGTTTTTTATGATATTTATTTAAATTTACATCATTAAAATCTTTATCGTAAAACTTATTGTCATGATAATAGATTAAAGTATCTTCAGATTTTATTTTTTCAGGAGGAATATTATTTTTATCTTTAATTTCTAACTTTGGTTGATTTTTTAATATACTACTTTGAGATACGGCAAATATACTCAGAATCATTATAGAAAAAAAGGCCATAGCCAAAGCTAGCGATACTTCAGTAAGCGCGTTATTATTATCATAATTGTATTGTTTCTCCATACTTAGTATATGGAAAAGTTAGACAGGTTTTTGTTAATTAAATTTTTTAGGGTTACCTTTTGATCCAGAAGAAAAAGTTTTTGGATATTTATTTATTACAACAAAATTATTGCTAATATTTAAATCTACCTTTTCCCCTACTTCCAAATCCAATTGCTTCAATGCAATATTTAACCATTTTTTTAATTTCAAATTGTTAGCATTGGAATAATAAATCCATTTATGTTGACTACCATGATGTTCTTTATTAATCAATTTAACAAAACCTGGAAATTCATTAACTATAATATCGGTAAATGATAACATTTCATTAGTGCTTAAACCCGAAATATTGAATTTATACTTTTTTACAAAACTTTTGTTATTGTCATTTTCTCTAAAGTTCAGTTTTAATACATTTCCAAGACTTTCACCTAATTGATTAGACATCAATACAATATTACTAGACATTTTAAGATTTTTACAAATTTTATCACAGCTAGTAGGAAAAATTATTTTCTTTTTAGGTATAGACCACGAAGTTAAAAAATTGTTAGCTGCTATATTGTAAACTTCGGCACCCATATCAACTATTAAAAAATTTTTATTCATTTCTATTAAGTTTAATTTTAAAAAAACAATTAGTTCACTATCGATTTTATCCTTAAACAATGAATTTGTTACAACTTCTTGTATTGAATGAAATTTACTTTTGTCTGCTTTTCTTTTAAACGAATATACATATTTGTGATAAATCTTATTACCATCTTGTGTTAGGAAGTTTCTTTGAATTAACGCATGGAATACTGAATTTTTCATAATTTCAGAATATTTTAATTTCAATTTAGGCGTGTTTATTGAAAATACTGAAATCATAGGTTTATTATTTGCACTTACAACAAAACTATGGGTTACTAATAAAATTGATATCAGAAGTAATTTTGATAATTGTTTGATCATTGACATATATAAATCTGTTTGTATTTATTTGTTTTAATTAATTCAAAATT
>MDTC01134836.1_pt1 | contig 17823 bp, 12 predicted proteins | sample 811181 | NCBI WGS metagenome assembly MDTC01 (sample SAMN05326644, study PRJNA326480) | marine metagenome | isolation source: seawater | place: Pacific Ocean: North | collected 2011 | reverse complement strand
TCTTTGACAATAACATCATCATTGGAACGACTTCTAAATCTCAAGTGGATATTATCTGGTATGATTAGAGAAATAATATCCTGTCCTCTGAAGCATTCCTTACCATTTGAATCTTTAACTACCTCAGGTAATTCACCAGTCCAACCGATGTTACCCAACATTTCCAGTCCATGGTGAAGAGCGATTAAGGTTCCAGGTCTCGAGAGTAAGTATGCTCCTGAAATGTGGTCGTGAATACCACCGATAACAGCACCACCATATCTTGGGGTCAAAATATGTTCTTGAACTCTCATCAAAATCTTCGCTTCCGCTCTAGCTTCTTCGGATTGAATGACGTGAAGATTCATTTCATCACCATCAAAATCAGCGTTGTATGGAGTACATACAGCAAGGTTGAATCTGAAAGTTTTACCTTCCATAACTCTAACTTCGTGAACCATCATAGACATTCTGTGAAGAGAAGGTTGTCTGTTGAAAATTGCAACATCACCGTCAATCAAGTGTCTTTCAACAACCATACCTGGCTTTGGATTTCCATCTCTATCTAGAGTTGAAAGTCTATCCTCTGTATTTGTTCTGTCTCCCCATTCATCTGCAGGGCTACCACAGTGAGGGCAAACTACTTCCAAAGATTCTGGGAAAGGCTCAGGGTTTGGCTTATCTTGTTGTTCTAGATCCCACATCCATCTGTTGTGAAGAATCGCTCTTGGGTCATCCTTTTCTAAGGAATGGCCATCTAAATCTTCACCTTTTAGGTTAGCAATGGTTGAAGAATCATCAACAACATAATTTTCAACTTCCATGTTGGTAATTATAGAACGGCTGATCTCTTTTCTGATAACTAAACCAGGGAGGAAATTAGGCGCCGGTAGGACTTCATGAAGGTCAGGACGCATAGTTGTCTCTTCCGAACATTCAGGGTTATGGCATCTAAATCCAGCATTGATAAGACGACTTCTTGAATTAATTCTAACTCTTCTCTTGTCGCCACGAATGATATAGTTAACACCAGGGTGAACATCAGGGCCACGAAGAATCATTTGACGCATTTGTTCACGGTTTCTTAGTGTCACACGAATAGGAACTGTCAACTCACGAGCAATCTTCTTTGGTACTCCAACTTCATTGACTCCAAGATATGGGTCAGGAGAAATTACAGAACGAGCACAGAAGTTAACACGCTTACCTGATAGGTTACTTCTAAATCGACCTTCCTTACCTTTCAATCTCTGAGTTAGAGTCTTCAAGGTTCTTCCTGAACGATGTCGAGCAGGAGGAATTCCAGAGGTTTGGTTGTCAAAGTAAGTGGTAACGTGATATTGGAGAAGTTCCCAAAGGTCTTCAACAATAAGTTGTGGTGCCCCAGAGTCTCTGTTTTCTCTTAGTCTTTGGTTGATTCTCAAAACGTCGACCAATTTGTGAGTCAAATCGTCTTCCGAACGGTCTCCGCTATCGAGAGTAATCGATGGCCTAACAGTGATTGGAGGTACAGGTAGAACTTGTAGAACTGTCCATTCAGGTCTATTCTGCTTATCCATACCGATGAAGATTAAATGTTCAGCAGGGATGCTGCTTAGCCATTCTCTAACATCTCTAGGATTTAGTTTTCTTTCAGTTTCCTTTCCAGTACCTTGTGTTTCCAACTTCTCTTTGAAAGTAGTTGGCTTGTCAAGAGTGATCTTACCTTGAGCTGCTCCACAATGCATACAGACCTTTCTCTTTGTTCCCGAGGTTACCTTTTCGATTTCCTTAATCATCTTAGAGAATTCAGTAGAACCAACACCGTGCTTTAGCATGATATCTCTAACTCTGCGGTTGTAGTAATCTTGTTCACTTAGTTCAGGGTTGTTAGGGTGTGTTTCTGGTTCGTCGTGCAGTAGAATTTTGCTACATGTATTACAGGTAGCTTTCAATGCAGTTTTAATCAGATTTACAAAACCGATGTGAATTACTGGAAGTTCCATTTGGATGTGTCCAAAGTGACCAGGTGATTCGTCATACTTACAATTGTCAGTAGGACAAACAAGTCCAGGTTCAATAACACCCATGTGCATATCCATTAGACCTTGACTGTAAGCACGTCCATCATCTTTGTAAGTGTCTGCAGTCTTTACTTCTACAGCTGACATCTTTCTAATCTCAGTTGGGTCCATTAACCCAAAACGAATACTGGATATTCGCTTAGGAATCATAGTAGTATTTCGGCTCATCTTCGGTCCTCCATTTCTAATCTCATTGCAACACCTAAACTCTTCATTTCATCAAGAAGTAGTTTGAAGGCATAAGAAGTTTGTACCTTGTAAACTTCAGCCCCATCACCATGTATCGGGCTGACATAAGTTCTACGTTTCGGATCATACCATGCAAGGTGACCTGATTGAGCACAAACATACATGTCTATTCCATCGGATTCATCCAACAGTCTATCTTTAATGACCATAGATGCACCGTGAGCAATTAGACAGTCACGTTCCATCTCACCAAATCTTAGACCTCCTTGTCGGGCACGACCTTCTGTTGGTTGACGTGTTAGAATTTGTACACGACCACGAGAACGAGCGTGAATCTTTGAACTGACAAGGTGGTGTAGTCTCTGGTAGTAAATACATCCAACGAAAATATCAGCAGGATATGCTTCTCCAGTTTCACCGTTAATCATCATTTCACGACCGGAGTGTGCAAGACCGTTACGGATTAGTCCGTCACGAAGACTTACCTCTTTTTCTCCTCTGAATGCTGTTCCATCGATTCTTCTACCTTCTAGAGAACCAACTTTACCACCAATCATTTCCAAAACGTGAGCAACTGTCATACGTGAAGGAATAGCGTGAGGGTTAATAATCAAATCAGGAACTACACCATCTGGTGTGAAAGGCATATCTTCTGGTTCGACTAATCTTCCAATAACACCCTTTTGTCCGTGTCTTGAAGCGAATTTATCTCCAACTTCTGGAACCTTGTGGCTTCTAACCATAACTCTAACCAAACGACCGGAATCTAGTGACTCTGTAACATATACATTGTCAACCCAGCCCTTCTCACCATGTCTTACAAGCATTGATGATTCTCTTCTTTCTTGAGCCATTAGGAAAGCGCTTCCGGATGTTTCTTCCAAGAATCTTGGAGGGCTTGTCTTACCGACAAGAACATCTCCGCCTTCTAGATATGTTTCAGGCAAAGGCAATCCATCAGCTTCAAGATGGAAATATGCTTCATCTGGCTTCAATCCCTTGACTTCTTGAAGGGAAGAACCTGGCTTTTCGATTTCTTCAACTTGACCACCTGGGAATCTTCTTCTTTCGGCGTTGTAAGTTCTGTTGAAAGTAGAACGAGCAAGTCCTAGATCGATTGAACCTCTGTTCATAATTACAGCGTCTTGCATGTTATATCCGTGAAGAGACATAATTGCAACGATGAAGTTTTGACCACCTGGTCTTTCATCGAAGTTTGTTGTCTCCATTGCACGTGTTTTCGTGATTGAACGTTGCGGATAGTGCAAAATGTGTGCACGTGTATCAGGACGTAGTCTGTAGTTTGAACTCGGTAGACCAAGAGATTGCTTGACCATTGCAGTTCCACCAGTAACACGAGGGGTAGAGTTGTGTTCTGGGTATGGAATCAATGAAGCACATACACCTAGTACAAGTTGTGGGTCAATTTCACAGTGTGTGTGTTCATCTGAGTACAATAGAGGAAGTGAGAACTTTGCAATTTCCCAATCATTATTAGGCATTCTAACCTTTGCTTTGATCTTAGCAGTAGTTGCACCAGGTTCACCAAGGTTTTCCCATTCGATGTTTTCATTGGAAATTGGCCTTCCTGCAAACTTTCCACTGCCTTGAACTACTTCAGGTAGAACGAAAGGCTTTGGAGCGATGTACAGGTCTTCTTCTTCTTCAGCGTCAACCCATTCAACAACACCGGTATCAACCAAGTGCTTGAATGTCATTTCACCAGAAGTCAATGCTTCAAGGTGAGAACTTGTCAAACGTGGAGCCCCATCGTATAGAATTAGTAGAGGTCTTAGGATACGTCCTTTGTCAGTATTGATGAAAATATCACGATTCTCTATATCGTATCTTATGGATACTTCCGCAGGGATAGTTCCACGACGACGAGCAGACTTGAAATGTCGAACTAGGTTTGCACCTCTCTTGTGAATTCCATAGATGTCACCATTTACGTGAACTCTGTCTCCATCAGTCCAGTCTTCAGGCTGATAGACATCCAACTCATCTAATTGGTTTCTGACATCTTGTTCGCTGATATGTTCTGAAACGTCGATCATTTGTGCTGCATTCTTTACAAGACCACAGTTTTGACCTTCAGGAGTTTCGTTAGGGCAGAGTCTACCCCAGTGTGTTGGGTGCAAATCTCTTGCTTCGAAGTGAGGTTGGCTTCTAACCAATGGTGATGTAACTCTTCTCATGTGAGAAAGAGCAGCTAAGTATGTTGTTCTATCCAATAGTTGGCTTACACCTGAACGGCCACCAACCCAGTTTCCTGTAGCTAGAGCGTGCATGATCTTTGAAGTTAATACATCCGGCCTTAGACAAGAAGTGATTCTTAGTTCGCGCTTTCTGTTGTGGTGTCTTTCTAGTTGGTACTTCAAATCTCTAGCAAGTTGTCCAGAGGAAACACGGAAAAGGTCTTCGATAAGGTCTCCAGCAAGTCTAACTCTCTTGTTAGCATAGTGATCTTTGTCGTTTGGTTCTTTGGAGTGCATAGCCATTTCAAGAACTTGACGAACGATACGGCCAAGGAAAATAGCCTTCTTCTTTCTATCAGTAGATTGGTCTCCCAAGTGAGGAAGCAATTCTCTGTCCAATAGTTGGTTTACTCTTGCTTCTCGGTATTCTCTCTGTTGACCAGCAGCGAATTTCTTTTGCAACCACTCATGTGCTTCAAGGACATTTTGTACAGCGTACTCTTCATTGTCGTTTACTTCGTTGATATTTGCAACGATATACTTGAAAGTTTCAGTAGGTCCTGCAATAGATGTGAAAATTTCTTGGTCATTATCTGTTCCAAGAGCTCTCATCAATAGAACAACAGGGATAGGGGTAGTTCCTGCTGTACTGATTTTAACCATCAGCATTCCATCTCTTCTCTTTTCAACAGTTAGAGGCTTTCTCATACCGTCTTTCTGAGAGAAAATCTTTGCAACTTCAGTGCGCTTTGCGTACCTTTTGTTGATTTCAACTGTTACACGGTTTGGCGCTAGGTCTTCGGTAGAGATTAGTACTCTTTCTGTACCGTTAATGATGAAGTAGCCTCCAGGGTCTAGAGGGTCTTCTCCTTTCTTTCTTAGTAGGTCATTCCACATCTCTGAGTCTTCAGCAGAAGTTGTAGGATAAAGATGGCGATCTCCTGCGATGTGTCCTGGATGTAGATTACATCTCTTGGAACGAACCATAATAGGCAGGCTTCCGACTTGAACTGCTTCTTCCTTAGGAGAAGGTACGCCGTTTCTTTCTATTTGGAAGTCAATTGTTACTGGGGACATGTAAGTTAGTTTCCTCAACCTACATTCCATAGGACTTGAAGGATGCTCAGAACCATTTGCTTCTCTTATTGTAGGTTCTCCAAGTTGAATATTTTTTAGTCTAATTACTATATCTTGGTCGACTACGTCGAGTTTGATGAAACCACCCTTGTCATCTGAAATTTCTTCATCTGTACCAACACGGATGTTTCTAATGATTTTCTCCATACGAGAAATTGCATTGTCTCCAGCAGGAATACAATCATCATATGATGCTATTTGGTGATTAACTAAACTTCTCTCTCTAAAAAATGATTGAATTATTTCTTGCATATTAATTACCTCCTCAGTTACCCTCTACTATCAATCTGTAAGCAATTGTCTTACCTGCAGATGGTGAATTTCTTATTACCTTGACAACTCTATCTGCAATCCATCCAGCGGCCAAAGGCTTGTGTTCAGGGTCTGCTGCAAGTTTAGCATTATCAATTGACTCTGCTTGTTCTTTTAGAACTTGAACTACAGGATCGGTGATTAGTATCTTTGGAAGCCATTCTTTTGCAAGTCTTGGCTCTCCAGTGTCTTCATCCATCTGAACCATTTCCCAAGGAGCTAATTCTGCTTTTTCTATTTCGAATTGTTCCTCCTCGGAAATATTTGCATCACCAACTAGTTCTTGATGAGGGACAAGAACGTGGTTAAGTGCATTGAAACGTATATTGATTTCAGGTCTGTCGAAGTCATCTATCGCTCTAGAACGAATAGTTATTTTCTTACTCTTCTTTTGGGCTCTTCTTCGAGAGCCTTGTTCGGCAATTACTGCCATAACATTTGTGAATGATTCCGAATCCTTGGAAATTCCGAGTGTTGATGCTATTTCATCATGAGAAAGAGATTTGATATCGGTCATGTTTCTGTCCGTCGCCAATTTATGCGCGAATTCTTCAGAAACTCCGAGTTCCATTAACCGTTTTTTTGTTGCACTTTTTACTACCATTTTTGACCCCTCAAATACCCTCAACTCGTTAGACCGGAAGCGTGTCAAGCGGGCCTGACGGGGTTCGAACCCGCGACCGTCCGGTTAAAAGCCGGATGCTCTACCTGACTGAGCTACAGGCCCAACGTAGCAACTTGGGCTTTTCTGCCGACTTGCCAACTGTTCATATAAGTTGCGCTTGGAAGCGCCCAGTCCCGCTATGGCGAGACGCGTCAAAACCGAAAGGGAAAACGCTCAAAATGACCCAAATTCGGAGTTGCGTAGATAGTGCTCGCGATGATAATGAATAAATCCTTCGGAACAATCCGCAACATGTTCACAATGTCCGAGACTCCGATATTTGGAATTGAAAACATCGAAAATGAGATTCGAATGTTAAACAGAGATTCTACTTTACATGAATGGAGATCTCCAACTGGTGAAGTTTTCCAGATAAATGTCCCACCAACAGTATATCCGCCTAGAGACGATACTGATTTGATGGCTAAGGCTATTATCAATCTTGGACCTGGCAAAGGCCGCAAATGCCTAGAAATCGGATGTGGCTCTGGAGTGTTATCCGTACTTGCATCAAGGCAAGGATGGAAGGTGACTGCGTGTGATATTAATCCATTCGCTGTAGCATGTACCAAAGGATTAGCAGAAGAAAATGTTTCTAATATTATTGTCAATGAAGGCGGACCTAGTCCGAAGGTTGACGGTGATGTATCTCAATGGACAAATGGAAATAAATTCGACCTTGTTTTTTGGAACTTGCCATACCTCAAACCCGACCAAAATATGACTGAAACACTCGGACCACTAGAAGAAGCCGCATTACTGGATACTGATGTAGATGGACTCTTTGAAAGGGCATTGAACTTGATTCAAAATAAAATTATGACCGATTCAGGAATTGCATTATTTGTAGTCTCAAGTCAAAACTCAAAATTAAAACCTAAGAATAGATGTTATTCTCATGGATTTGCTACTAGAGTAATTTCAAATTTATCATTTGATGATGGGGAAGAACTCCGTATAATCGCAGTATGGAAACCATTCAATAACGCTAAGAAAATATTTGTTGACCAATTATCATCGACCAATACCGTAATGCTAGATTCAAAGCATCCGATTGGGAGTTCAATATGCACACCAAAACAAACTTCTGGCCATGGACGAAGAGGTAGAAATTGGATAGATACCACAAAATCATTTGCTGGTTCTTGGAAATTATTTGATTCCTCAACACAGATGGAGCCAGGGTTTATCCAAATACTGGCCGGAATATGTGTCAAAGACGCAATTTCATCTTTACTAGATGAACATGATTTTGAAAAAATTCTACTCAAATGGCCTAATGACTTACTGGTCTATGACTCAAAGAAATGGAAGAAAGTTTGTGGAATCTTAGTAGAATCAAGAACTTCTGGCGACAATACTTCAGTAGTATTAGGAATTGGAATTAATTTGTCTGGTTCGGAAAATAGTAATCATGATTTTGAAATGGGATTTTTAGATTCTTTTTCTAAACAAATAACTTTTGATGATTTAACCTCTGCAATCGATGCCTCTTTGGCGTCAAATTTTGAAAATAAACATGCGATTTCTGATCGAAACAAAGACGATTTATTAATTCGAATCAATGATGAAGTGAAAAATACTTTTACAACTCTAAAGAATCCTTTCTATAGAAATATAGAACTTGGTTTTAAGTGCGTTTTAAGCAACGGAAAAATGGAAATTTTTGGCCCAGATGGTGAACTTTTTACAATCGATGATGGGGAATCATTGGAATGGCGAAATTTCAGTTGAGTTCAGCATCGATTGGCTCAACAGATTTTTCTTCTTTCTTCTTATAGATTCCAAATGCAAGAATTAGTGCTCCTAATGGGTAAACCATGAAATCTAACATTAGCGATCTTTGAACATCAATTAGGACTTCGCCTTCAACAACACCATCCGATGCTCCAACTTCGACAATAACAAGATGTTGCCCCCCTTCTTTTGCTGTGAATTCAAATTCATAATCGTCAATATCGCCAACAGGGACTAACTGATATTCCTCAAGACCAGCATAAACTGTAACTTCAACAAAATTAGCAGTTTCGATATCTAAATCTATCAATAATTTATCATTCTTCATCAGCATGGCACTTTTCTCTAGCACAGCTGTTTCTCCGTCTTCGCTTGCTAGTACCTCAGAATCTACCCATGCATGCATGACAAAACCGGCTACGAGAACTGAAATCCCTACAAGTATGAAGACATCGCTGACCTTCATTGCTTCAGCGGTACCTCCACCTGCCATGTATAGGCGTGGGTAATTTAACAAATGAATGTGTTCCTATCTTTTACGCTTAGGCTTTTCAAGGTTCAATCTATCTCTAACCAATCTAATCTTGCCACTCATAGTCAAACTTTCCATTCCATAATTAGAGATATTAGTTTCTTGGCTCAGTAGTTCTCTAAATTTTTGACTACTTTCCAATGGAACTTCCACAATACCTAATCCAAAAGGCGAACTTATTGATTTGGGAATTAACTCTAGTTGAGATTGATCAGACTTTTTATCGCTAACTGAGTGTACAAAGTCCATCAAACGTAACTTTTTAGGAAATTCAAATTCCAAACTTATCTTAGTAAGGATTTTTTCAATATCCTTACGTGCGGTATGGTTTGCATCAATGGCAATACCAAACCATCGCCTCTTACCCCTTAGAGCCTTGGAAAGACGCTTGGCCATAATATCCGCACAAAGTACTCCTTCAATACTTTTCTTTGAATAACATCAAAACATAACCGCATCTGGGGTAGTTTGAACGTGGTAATATGGAGGAGGAGAGTTTGCATGAAAGTGAATCCAATCCAGAATTGGAATCTCTAAAGAATGTTGAAACCTCTCTTTGGAAACTATTGAAAACCTTGCTTTCACCAAAAACTATGCCGCATATAGTTATGATTTCAATACTGGCGATAATACTCCATATTCTTGCAAGTAGTGATTCACTTACTAACATTACATCGGTCATTTTCATAAGTTTGAGCATGGGGTATTCCATAACTGCAATAGGCTCTAAAAATGAAAGAATAAGGAATTGGACTATTGCTCAACCGGAAAACGCTAATGAAGGTGATAGCAAGGCTATGAAATTCATTAAAAAATTCAAGATCTGTGTCTTCCCTCTTAGCGTATCTTTAATTTCTACTATTTTGATAATCACCTTATTTGGAGAAAATGGATTGATTCCGCAAGTATATGATTTAATTCCCGTGTTTTTAGGTTCTTTATTCGTACTTTGGGCGATTATTCAAGGAATCTCTTTCAGCACCTGGGCATCTTCATTATCAGCCAATAAGACCAAGAAAAAAGGTGCAATTTCAAACCTAAAGGTTTCGACTACTTTTAATGGACTTGTTTTGATGGGTTTTTCGATATTAGCAGTTGGAATTTTTCAATTCTTCAAAGACCCATCTTCCGCACCACTCGAAATAATATTTGGCAACTGGGCTTATCTATTTTTGATAGCCATACTATACATTTCAACCAGTGCTTGGACATGGAAATTAAGAACGCTTGGAGAAAAAAATCAAAGTCTTAACTCGTTTTCTAATAGATGGTCTTTGATTTGTCATATCTTTTTATCATGGCACATTTTAACAATCTGGAGGCAGAACTTCATGTCTCCAAATTCAATTGAGATATTTATTGAAGAATTAATTCTAATGATATTTACTGTTTTTATGGCAATATGGTCGCTAACATCTAAAGGATACGCTACAAAATTCAGATTATTAGATGAACAAAATTCCTTACCTTGGGGGCTTGCCTTCGGCTATGCATATGCAGGAAGCGTCGCCATGTTGACCAATGTTTTCGATGAGATTACAACTGTTATGACAATCGGACACACCGTAGTGGTTATCACCGTGATATATGTTTACAGAAAGGTTCTCATCAATGTTTTCTCCAAACATGATGACGGTGTTCTTATGAGGAGGCTAGCGGCCAATATTGAAGTAAAAACTGAAGAAACCGAGGATAATGAATCGGACATAGAAGAAACCATTACCGAGATTGAAATAGATGTTGATGACTCTGAAGATGAGGATTGGCAAGAGGACTCAGATGTGGACTGGGACAAAGAAAGTGATGACAAAACAATCAGTAGTGATGTCGAATGGGAAGAGACCATTGAATTGGATTAGTCTTCAGATTTAATTCCAGATAATAGAGTAACTACACGCATGGTGTTAGCTAAATCCTCACTAACCCTGGCTCCAAGAATAACTTGCGCATCACGGTCTAATGCTTCTGTGAATAACTGTGCTACAGAGTCAACTTGATTCAATGTCATCCCCAAACCCCCTTCTATTTGAATGAGACAACCCTTTGCCCCTCCAACATCTAAAGCGGCTAAAGGTGCCATCATTGCTGAATGTAAAATCCCCTTAGGGTCATTAGGGTCTCCAACTCCAACAAGCAAGGTAGCATTACCCTCTTGTTCGACAATTGCACGTAAATCCATTAAGTCCAAATTTATCAAACCCATTCGAAGTAAAGTTCTAACTAGACCATCTACCAAATCTTCAACCCATTCAGCACCCATCTGCCAAGAGCGCCCCTTTTCTCTAGCCTGTCTTACCAATCTTTCAAGTGAAAGCCTTACTGTGACGTGGGCAACTTTTTGAAGGCGTTCGATTCCTTCATCTGCGATCTTTCTTCGTGTTTCTTGGATGTCAAAAGGCAATGCTGCTACTGCGATGACTATGGCGCCAGACTGACGTGCTTGGCGCGCAAATTCATGGGCTGCACCTGTACCTGTTCCACCGCCCATTCCAGTCAACAATAGAACCAATTCCACTGGCTCCAAGATTTTGCGAACTATAGTAGAAGAACTCCTCATCCTTTGTTCTGCAAGTGGAGGAAGTGCTGCACATCCAAGTTTGTCAACAGCAGTACCCAAGCGCAATATACGAGCGTCAGGACAATCCTCAAAACTTGAATCATCAGCATCGACAAGGAGAATATCAGCGCCGCCATCGGAGCGTTTCCAAGCACCTTTAGCCCAAGAACAACCCAAACTACCAACGCCGGCAATAAGGATTTGAGATGACTCCATCAGACACAGGGTTTTGACGAACCTCAATGAACTTTAGCGTTGATTTCATTCAACATAGCGCAGATATCTTCTTCTGGCATCTCTTGCCCAAGCATTATCTGGTTCCAACTCTAAAACTTGATTATAGTACTCGATTGCTGTTTCAAATTCCGAAAGGTGTCTTCCATAAAGATGGCCTAGATTGGAAAGTACTGGTATACATTCTTCGTCTTCGCTTAGCATTTCAAGCAATAATTTCTCTGCAGCACCAAGATTATTTCTTAGCATCATATCTTCTGCTTTATCTAAATTTTCGAGTTGTTCTAGGGTTAAATCATAGGTATTCTCAAACGGCGTATCCATGAGACTCAAACAGCCCACAATGACTTCACATTTCAATCCATCCAAGATATGGTTTAAAGTTCATTTAGAAGCCAAAAACGCACCCTTGTAAATATTATTTTTAACAAATAAAAAACGCTACACTGCGAAAGAATTTTGTTATTTGTTTCGACAATGTTTAAAGGGTTCATACGAGTGGAAAGATTACTTGGGTGTGTCAATGTTGCGCAAGCCTTTTTCAATACGAGTCGTATTGATACTGACTCTATCGATATTTTTGCTTGCCCCAAGCATAGTTTCTTCGTCCCACTTAGGCATTGGAGGAGAGCAAATAAACTCACAAGATGGAAGTACAATTAATGATGTCGCCAAAGAAGGATGTCTTTGCCATAATGCTGTTGCAGACAATACTGTTCAGATAATTCTTGATGATGTTCCGTATTCATGGATTGCTGGAGAATCTTATGAAATGACTCTTCAAATCATAGGCGGACCAGACGCAGGATCTCCTTACACTGCTGGATTCTCGATGAGAGTTAGTGCTGGTGAATTATCAGGAGATACATCTCAAAATGTGGAGGATGATGTTATGACTCTGACTCACACAGGAGACAGTGCTGGCGTCTCTGACCGGGCATGGATATTGACTTGGGTTGCACCTGCTACTGAAACTGGATCGGTTAATTTCTGGATTACTGGCAACTCAGTAAACGGTGATCAAGGTCCTGGAGATGACGATAAGTGGAATCAACTTCTATTCTCAATGCAAGAAGGCAATGATGCCACAACTGCACTTGGAAAGAGAACCCTATTTGCTGGTGATGGCAATGTAAGCCCACCTGAGCCTGAAGAAACAGGAGTTGACTTAGAACACATGGGTGCAGAATTTAGAGCACACGTTCTGGGCCTACTCGGTTTTGGAGCGGTTCTTGCTGTAGTACTATTTGCTGGATTGATGCTAAGATATAGTTTCTCAACATCATACAGGGGAAGAAGTAACCAACTTAGATTAAGATATAAAATCAGAAGAAGAGGTGATCAGTGATGGATGACATGATTACCAATTTACTTCGAGATGTAGCAAAAGGAAAAGTCAGCGTAGAAGATGCTAGGTTGGCTTTGGAAGATGCTACATTAACAGAGGAACAACTAGAATCTGCAATAGAAAAGGGAGTTTTCAAGGAAGCTGAGATGGGGAGCATTGTCAGTGCAACACTAGCACCATCTGGTGCCTCTTACTTGACAATATTCTTTTTCGTATGGGGAATCTTTTGGTCATGTTATTGGATATTTTCTTTAATCTATGGTTTAGCCAAAGATTGGGACCAAAGACAACTCTCATTCCATTTGGCAATGGGAATTACAACTTTGATTTTCATGGGTCTAGTATATCTGAAGTTCGTCTTACCTGACACTATCATTGTAAAGAATGCAATGAATAAATTCACCCCAGAGCATCAGAAAGATTGGAAGGAGTACAAGTGGTGATTATCATGTCTAGAGAATATGACCTAAAAGTAGACCCAGCGACTTTGGCAAGTGGTGCATCTGGTTCATCTAGCACCACCATAAATCGTAGACAATTCCTCAACTATGGATTTAATACAGTGACTGGAGTTCTTGCAGCATCCCTTGGAGTTCTTGGTTTTTCAGCAATACTTCTACCTCCTGGCGGCGGTACATCTGGAGATTTGGGTGTTGTATTTTGGGCAAAAGGCCGAGAAGACGAAGCATGGTATGGTGCCAAGCATGAACAACTAATGACTCGTACTGATTTCGTTAACGAGGCTGCAAAATCTAACACAGGAACATCAGGTGCGGCTGGAATTTGGAATGGCGTACCTGTTGTAGTGACATATGTTGACCACACCAAATACAAAGACACCCCAGTATTCAATGGCAAAGCAAGATTCCAATTTATGGAAGGTTATGATGAAACCGGAAAGAGAATCGGGCACTTTGAAGATTTGAGCGACGTTGACCCAAGAATTTTCCCTTCAGACAATCTTGTAATGATATTTGGAAGATGCACTCACTTGTGTTGTATTCCTGGCTGGCAATTGGTTTCTAACTCCTATACAGACGATTCATGGACTCCTGGCGGAGGAGATGGTGGAGGAACCAAACTATTCTGTATCTGCCATTCATCAAGATTTGACCCTACTGCATTAGAGATGAACTCCAACAGAAATCGTTCATCTGGAGCTACTTTCAGTTATGCTGGTATTCGCAGAGCAGGTGGACCTGCACCTGTAGGACTTCCACTAATTCCGATTCAACTTAATGGAGATGTCATCGAGGGCATTACAGACTACATCGATTGGTACACATATTGTGATTGAGGTGATATTATGACAACAATGTTTTGGGTTCTTTGGTTCTTTATTGCTTTCGTGATTGTATTGATCGCATTCACACTGAGAAAAGAGAACGATGAAATGCCACGTAGAGAAATTCTTCGTGCGGTTGAATCAAGTGGAAAGATGGGTTTTGCTGAAAGATCTTTCCTGTGGGTATTCTCTTGGCTGGATACACGTTTTAGAATTCAAGACTATTGGAATATGTCCAAAGGTGCTTACTACAACATGCACAGACAGATGCCACTTACACACGCTGAGAAGTATAAGTTGAGAATTATTTGGTATTGGTACCCGCTATACTGTCTTGGTGGAATCTCATTCCTATCTTTCATTATTCTAGTCATCACTGGAACTGTTCTAGGAATTTATTACGTTCCAGGGGGAGAAGGAATCCCTTCACCTGCCTATCTCAGTATGCAATATATCATGACTGAACTTCCGTTTGGATATATCATCAGAGCGGTTCATCACTGGGGAACTCACTTCATGGTAGCAAGCGTATTCTTACACATGTGTAGAGTTTATTTCACTGGAGCATATAGGAACCCAAGAGAACTTAACTGGTTGATTGGAGTTGCTTTAATGGCATTGACAATCGTGTTTGGATATTCTGGATATTTACTGCCTTGGGACTCTTTAGCCTATGGTGCTGCAGTTATTGGAATAAACCTAGCAAACTCCAGCCCTCTTGTTGGAAAGTACATCGCAACTCTACTATTTGGTGGCTCTTCTCTAACTTCAAGAACTGTTACAAGAATGTATTTCATTCACGTATTCATCTTGCCAGTAATAGTAACTGGCTTGATTATTGTTCATCTGTTTATTGTATGGGTTCAAGGAATCGCGGAGCCGCATTGATCAAGGAGGGATATTATGGGTATTGTAGAGAATCTCGGTCGTGTTGCATCTTCCTATATGGAAGAGAAAGAAAAATTACAAACTGTGGGTGAAAAGAGAAAGAGAACTCGTATGGGTCATGGCTTTTGGCCTCATGAAGTTCTAAGAGACGTTCTAATCTTTGCATTCATGTCTGCTGTCTTACTGTATTATGCTTGGTTAATTCCACCACCACTTCACGGTGCTGCCGACCCATATGCACAGGCTGGTTTCGTTTTCCCTGATTGGTATGTATTGTTTTCATACGGTTACCTAAGATGGGGAGAATATTTACCCCAATTCTTAGTTCCAACTGGTTTTATTGGTGAAATCGTTGGTCAACCTGTATTCCCATGGAACGCTGCTTGGTGGGGCGCTGCTCTAACCGGTATTCCAGTGGGTATTCTTGTCTTGCCTCCATTCCTTGGAGGAAGAGAAAAGCGACCTGTGGAAGACCCATGGTTCGCTTCTGCCGGTGCAGTTTATCTTGCTCACATTTGGTTTATATCTGTATTTTCAATCAATATTTTCTTAGAATTATACCATAAAAATCGGTCTGATTATTGTAAATTGGATAGCCATGGGGATTTGCTCTGTGGGACTCGGGAACCATGGTTAGCCGAAGCATTCAACGCGATACCCTGGCTAATGACGGGCGTGCTGTTATGGATTTGTATCTACTTTGTAGCCAGAAGCATACTCTCCAAAGCATGGGGTTCAGGATTTACTCCAAGGCACGCCAAGCAAATTATTGTTGGAGCATTGATTCTATCCACTGCTGCCAGTGTCGCTACTTGGGATGTTTATGACAAAGGTTTCTGGGATGCTAAAGGACTGCTTACCATCAAAGATTATGATGAATTAGAAGCCATGCGCACACAACCAACTGATGTTCATGTCCATGATACAAATGAATTCACTGATAACTTTGGATGGTCTGAAACCGGTGTTGTCCCCACTACTGCTTGGTTAGATTGGGGCATTTATCAGCCCGGTAGAGAAGTGATTATTGATTTCTCAGATTCTAATGGCCATCAGGATTCAACCAATGGAATCAATGCAGCCGCTGCATCTATTGTACTAACATCTGTAGATTCTTGGCAGGCTTCTGGAAGTTTTGATGTTACAGAAGACCCAGTAAACTTCCCTGATGGACACCATGAAACAATAACTAGTTTCACTACTGACATAGCATGTGAACATCGTGCTGAAGAAAGAAAAATCAATGATGTCAAGACTGATTCAATGTTCAGTAGTACTATGAAAGTTACAGATTCAGATGGAAGCGTTGTTTCCGAATTTTCTAACTGTGTTGGAGATTCTATTGAATTAACAGTTGGAACTTACCAATATGAGTTCAATGTTGACATCACTGGACCTTTGGCACTAAACGAAACAATGACTAAAGAAGCAAGTTTCACAATCGCATCATTCCAGCCGCTTCTTGTATGGGATAGCGGTGCTGACAGTTCTATTGCTGGTATGACTGTGAACCTAAGCAATACATCTGAAATGGCACTTGGCGCTGGAGAATTCAATGTTATCGAGAATCCAACATACCACACAAATCCTCTAAGTCTTGATGCAAAACTAACCTATGCTATGTTCATTCCATGTTTGACATTTGGTGCTATGGTATTTGTTCTCCTTAGATCAATGGCTCGTGGATATGAGTTTGAAATGAACAAATGTTACGGCTGTGACCTTTGTGATGATGCATGTCCTGTTAGACTATTCAACGGAGGAGATAAACTCAATATCATCTATAACTCATGGAATAATGAAGACGATGGAGTTCCGATGTATTCATGTCTAACATGTACTGCATGTACCAATGCTTGTCCTCAACTTGTTGATTATGACTCATATGTTGATATTAGAAGAGGTTTGATTGTTGGCGGACCACAAGCTGAGATTCCTCACACAGTATTACAAGCAGTTCTTGCTGCTGAGGCAGAAGAAGAAGCAGATGCTGATTTCGTATCGGTTGAAAACTATCCATTAACATCCAATATCGGATACTACCCTGGTTGTGTAGACTACCTTGACCAAGAGATGGTATTCTCACATGTCAATGAAGGAGAAATGAATCTTGGCGATTCAACTACCGCTGCTTTCACTCTATTTGATGAAATGGAAGTCGATGTTTCTTATCTAGGAAGAGATTTCCTGAAGTGTTGTGGTCACGACCAGAAGTGGCAAGGACTAACTGAGGTCTTTGACAAACTGAAGGCTTACAATCAAAAGAAGATCAAGCAATCTGGAATTGATACTCTTGTATCTTCGTGTGCAGAATGTTTCAGAACATTTGCTCGTGACTATGAACTTGAAGATGTCAAGGTCATGCATACTACTGAATTCCTAATCGAGAATGGCTTTGATATGAATCTAAAGGCTAATGAAGAAACCACAGTAACATATCACGACCCATGTAGACTTGGAAGACAAATGGGTATCTATGAAGAACCAAGAGAACTTATTGATAGTGTCGAGAATGTCAGTATCGTTGAAATGGAGCACCATGGCGAAGATGCAATGTGTTGTGGTGTCTCAAGCATGATGTCATGTAATGAGAACGCACGTGCACTAAGAGTTGCCCGTATGGAAGAAATTAGAGATACTGGAGCAGATACTATGCTTACATCATGTCCTAAGTGTGTATCTCACTTTGAGTGTCTTAAG
>MDTC01154121.1_pt1 | contig 17828 bp, 10 predicted proteins | sample 811181 | NCBI WGS metagenome assembly MDTC01 (sample SAMN05326644, study PRJNA326480) | marine metagenome | isolation source: seawater | place: Pacific Ocean: North | collected 2011 | reverse complement strand
TTTCATCTAATAAAAAAATGATAAATCAATAATCCAATTATCAGACCTTTAATAAAAGAAATCCAAATAATACCATAATCAGATATACCAAGTTTTTCTTGCCACCATTTTATCGACTTTTTAAGCAATTCATTCATCTCTTCAATTTACCAAGAGGAATCAATTTGTAATTGTTGGTTAGTACTCTTTTACTTCTTTTATCGTTCCATCTTCATTATAGTAAGTCCATTTACCATCTTTGCTTCCATCTTTGTAGTATATATCATGTTCTATCTGTCCATTTTCGTAATAGATAGTCCATTTACTATCTTTCTTTCCATTTTTGTGGTTTCCCTTCATTTTTATCTGCCCGTTTTCGTAATACCAAACCCATTTACCATTCTTTTTTCCGTTTTTGTAGTGTATATTATATTCTATCTGTCCATTTTCGTAATAGATATTCCATTTACCGTCTTCCTTTCCATTTTTATGATTTCCTTCTATCTTTGTCTGTCCATTCTCGTAGGGGTAGCTAAAATAACCATCTTTAATGTTATCTTTGTCTTTACCACAGGAAATAACGAATAAAATAAATGTAAATAAAATAAATAACTTTTTCATTTCATTTGTCCTTAGTCTAAATTTCATACTCCATTTGATTTCATCAAATAATTCAGTGATTATTGATTAGTATTCTTTGATTACTCTTAAGTAGTCTTTTACTTCTTTAATTCTTCCATCTTTATTGTAGTAAGTCCATTCTCCTTCCTGCTCTCCATTCCTGTACATTCCTTTGCTTTGTTTCTTCCCATTTTCATACCATCGAGTAAATATTCCTTCTTCCTTCTCATCTTTAAAATTTCCCTCTATCATTTTCTGACCAGTCTCATACCATAAAGTCATCTTTCCGTGTACTTTCCCATCCTTGTAAGTTCTTTCCGACTTCTTCTTTCCATTCACAAACCAAAAAGTCCATAAACTATCTTTCCCTCCATCCTCATAAATCCCTTCTTCCATCTTCTGTCCAGTCTCATACCATATAGTTCCTAAACCAACTGTATTACCATCCGTGTAAGTTCTTTCCGACCACTTCTGTCCATTAGGATACCATTTAGTATATATCCCATCCCATTTTCTTCCACTTTTGAAAGAAAGTTCCGAACTTTCTTTCCCATTTGGAGACCAAAAAGTCCATTTCCCATCTTCTTCTCCATCCGTATAAATTTCCTCACTTTTTTTCTCCCCAGCCTCATACAAAGAAATCCATATCCCATTTTTTACACCATCCGTGTAATCTCCTCCACTTTTCTTCTGTCCACTCTTATACCATTCAGTCCATGGTCCTTCTTTTTTTCCATCCCTATAAGTTCCTCCACTTTTTTTCTCCCCAGTCGTATACCATACAGTCCATTCTCCATCTTTTTTTCCATCCTTAAAAATCCCTCCATTTTTCTTCTGTCCAGTCACATACAAAGAAATCCATGTCAAATCTCCTTTCCCATCATTGTAAAGTTCTTCTTTAAATTTCAGTCCATTGTCATACAACTCCCAATAAGTCCATTTTCCATCTTTTTTCCCATCCGTGTACGTTCCTTCAGATTTCTGCCCATTCTTATACCATTCAGTCCATTTTCCATCTTTTTTCCCATCCGTGTAATTTCCTTCGCTTTTCTTCTCCCCAGTCGTGTCCCATTCAGTCCATTTTCCATCTTTTTTCCCACCCCTGTAAGCACCTTCACTGTTCTTCTGTCCATTCTCATGCAAAGTAATCCATATCCCATTTTCTTTCTCATCCTTGACAGTTCCTTCATCTTTTTTCTTTCCTGCTTCACCCGTTTGGTATTGCCAAGTGCCATCTTCATTTAGAATTACTATTTCCTCATCATCAGTTGTTGCTCTTTGCTGTCCAAAAATAACAGATAGAAAAAGTGCAAAAAATAAAAATCTCTTCATAACCATCTCCTTTTCACGTTCTCAATTTGCCCCCAGGGGGGTATAGGATCAATTTGCAGTACACACTTACTCCAAACAAATTCAAAAGCCCTCCTTCCAAAGAGGTTACTCCCAATCAAACAGCGGAGAGGGCGGGATTCGAACCCGCGGTACGCGTGAACGCACACACGCTTTCCAAGCGTGCTCCTTAAGCCACTCGGACACCTCTCCAGGTAATTTTTTCAGATTACAAAGCGGAGGGGGAGGGATTTGAACCCCCGAAGGGCATAAACCCTTGCCGGTTTTCAAGACCGGTGCATTCAGCCGCTCTGCCACCCCTCCAATTAAGTAAATAAAAATTAGTCAGTTTCTTGTTCAGCAGATTTTGGAGGTTCTTTTTTCTGTTCTCCACCGTCAGTTTTTCCATCGGTACTGGAATTTTCTTCCATATGGACTTCCTGTTCCCCCTCAGTAACAGCTTCTTCCTGAACTTCTTCTTCCTCATCAACTGGCGCTTCAGCTTCTCCCTCAGGCTCTGGGTCTGAACTTTCCTCTTCCACTTCAGCTGGTTCCGTTTCCTCCGCCTGGGTGTCTTGCTCTGGTTGTACTTCTTCAGCTTCAGGCTCTGCTTGAGCTTCTTCCTCTACCGGTGCAGCTTCTGCATCTTGAACTTCTTCAGCGACAGCTTCTTCTTGAGAAGTCGTTTCCACCTCAGCCGTTTCTGTTTCAGCTACCGGCATTTCAATATCCAAAGTATGGACTTCTTTTTCCTGCCGCTCAAGAGCTGCATCAATAGATTCACCCCCAATTAGATTCAAAATCCGTTCTTTGAAACGCCAATGCCCTGTTTTTTCCGAACGGAAACTCTTAATGAATTTTACAGACTTAAATCCTTTTTTCTTCTTTTTCGCTGCTTTTTCAGCAAAGCTCAACTGTTTTTTTGCCATGATTTCTCCTAAAATTTTCCGGCGAATTTACCTTTTATCCTAATGAACTCCAATTCCTATAAAGGACAAGTTAATACAATAATATAAAACCAAAGAAAAATGAAATAATTCAAATTGATCACCAGTAATATTTTATCTTTTTTATTTAGAAGAATTCATTACTTGTATCTCTTGGATGATAGCAGAATTTCCAATATTTCCTCCCATGTCAACCCCTTGAATTGTAAGAGAATAAATTTCTCCAGTTTTTAATTCAGTTTGATTGTAAGGAACTATTTTTTTGTGATCTCCCTTGGTCAATTCCTTTTCTACCATATCAATCTCTTTTGAATCGGAAGAAAGAAAACTAAACAATGAGAGTATCAAACCCATTAAAGAAAATTTTCCCTTTTTTTTCTTCCATATAATTTTGCCTTCCTTAAGATTTTCAGAAAGAGAATAACTTATGCTGGCACCATACACTATCTCATTGTTAGCGGGAGCTAAGATGATTATTCCCGGGTTTTCATTGTCAAATAATACATTACTCACCACAAAAGGTTGTGCGAAATTGTCAGCAAAATCCACTCCTTTAAACTGTATTTCATATACCGAACCATTGTTCAATATAGTTTTGTTCAAAGGAGGTTTTTTTGACTTCTGGCTTTTCTCCAGTTCATATCCTGACAATTGAATCAACCTTGGAGACTTCTCATCAAACGTACCTGCCGTTTGCGTGCAAATAAATCGGCCATCTTTTAAAACTTCTGAAATTGTAAAGGCAAATTCAAATGTATTCAGGATATCATTCGTTTCGGGATATTTGATAATTAATTCTGGCGGGGTAATATCATACACAACATTGCTTAATTCCATATGAGAAGAATTTCCTGCTAAATCTGTACCAATGATAATGAGATTATTATCTCTATCCTCATCTAACACATCTTGAGGCAATACACTCTTTAATACGTGACCACCATTCCCCAATTCATCCAGTTCAAAATCATATTTAAATTCTTTTCTCCAGCCATAATCCCAGCTAAATGAACCGGAGTGTAAATCTTCATTGATTTCGTATGAAATATCCGGTGAATTAAAATAGGATCCCGTTGAAGGAATGATATTGGTGAATACGGGAGAAGTAATATCATAAACTATATTTGAGATCGTAAATGGTATCGACTCATTTTCGGCAAGATCAACCCCTGTAAATTCTACCAAATAACTTTTGCCTTCTTCAATTCCCTGAAACCTTTCAGAAACAACGATTTCATGCGCACCCTTACTTAATTCTTCTGTTTGCAAATCAAACGAAAATATCAGAGCAGAATCCGTCTCAGGAATAAACCAAGAAACTGTGCCACTTTTTAAATCTTCACTCACATGATAGAACAATGAAGAATTAAACGTGGTACTGTCTTTTGGCAGCACATCGTAGAACTGAGGCAATGTAACGTCAAAAGTTACATTTGGAACGATGATTGAATCCAAACCACTGCCAGCCATGTTCACACCGGCAAATCTTACTTTATAAATCGCACTGTCCCTGAGAACAGGTGAATTGGTCAGGGTGATATAGGGCTTTTCACCTTTAGTTAATTCTTCATTTACAAGAGAAACTTGATGGGGTGCTGAGTAGTCCGGAGGACCTCCTGTTTGTTCCCAGAAAAAATCTCCAGACATGAGGGGCTCATTCAAAAAATAACCTACTTCCCTATTATTAATAAATCCACCTTCTACAGGATAAATTATTACCACTTCTGTAGGGACATCGTCAAAATAAATTCCCGAAACTGATGCAATTTTTGAACTATTTCCAGCAAGGTCAATCCCGGAGATGTTGATATAATAATTTTGCACATCCTCAAACTCATAAAATGGGACTATATCAATAGTATTTTCCTTAGCATTTAAGAGGGTTTTTTCTACATCAAAATTATGAAGGGATTCTTTTTCATTAGATAATATTTCGATTGTACAGGAAGAAAGTTCCTCGTTGGGCGTGTAATTTATTTCTATATGTGCAAGATAAATATTTTTTTCGGGTGGGGCAATTGTGATAACAGGATTTGTTATATCAAAATGAATATCAGAGATTTGTACAGGATCATTCACATTTCCTGCTCTGTCTATCCCCTCAAATGAAACCGTATATATTATGCTATCTTTCAAACCACCATTTTCTATTTTCTGCATCTCCATGGGAATAAATTCAGTTTTTCCGGAAGAATCAAAATCAACTTTGGTGAATTGAATGGACACTGTATCGATAATATCAATATTCCAACCGGGAAGCCAAACCATTGTCCCTGATTGGAGGTATTCACTAGTTTCAAATTTTATTTTCGGTTTATTAATATAAGAATCAATAAATAATTGTATTTGTGGAGGGGTAAAATCAAAAGTAATACTGTCAAATGATGTTTCGGATTGATTCCCGGCAAAATCCAACAAATTGAAGGTTAAGGTATTCACAATTCCGTCTACCTCGCTTTCATCTAAAGAAAATGTTCCAAAATGAAGGGATCCTTTAAGCTGGTCCTTCTCGAATATTGAAGTTTCGACCGTTTCTTCCTTTTCATTTATCAGTTTATACCACCCGTATTGTATATCCTCACTTAGTACAAAAGCTAAACTGTCTTTGTTTATAAATGAATTTCCAGGTGGATACACCTCAGAAATGATTGGATCCGAAATATCATAAGTAACATTTGTAATTTTATATACTTTGGCATTGTTTCCAGCTAAATCCTGTCCAGATATTTCAATATCATAAATACTGCTGTCACTTAATAAGTTATAGTGACTGAAATCGAGGCTGTCATGTGGACCAATGTGCAACATTTCTCCTGAGAATTGAAGTGAGTGAGGGGATAATAAATCTGTTCTCCCATCAACTTGAAAAAATACAGCACTACCAAGCTTAAGATCTTCGCTAATGGATAGTGATATATCAACCGAATTTACAAAAGAATTATTTGGAGGATTAACTTCGGAAATAATTGGAGGAGAAATATCATGAGTAATGGGTTCGATGAATATGGTATCGCTCTGATTTCCTGCTAAATCAAATCCAATAACGGTTAACCGATATTGAGCGCTGTCAACTAATGTAAGTGAATCCTCAAAAGAAATTTGAACTGAATCTCCCGGAAATAATTCTGCCAGGTTTAGATCAAATTCATGGGGAGCAAAAGAATCTTGAATCATACCAATATTTTCCCATTTAAGTTTTGCCAGGCTCAATGGTTCATCTGTTGAATATGTAAATCCATTATGGTTTATATATGAATCGTTCAATGGATCTACTAAGAAAAAAACAGGTGGGGTCACATCAAAATGAAGAGAATCAATTGTTTCCCTATTGGAATCATAACCATATTTATCTTTGCAAAAAATAGTTAAACTATAAACCATTCCATCAACGAATGAATAAGATTCCTCCAAATCAAAGCTATGCTCACCTATTTTTAATAACGTATCCGGGATGTTCACTACTGAAAGCACTTGAGGATGATTGGATTCCTCAGAACGTGCAATTGTAAACGTCCCTTTATTCAAATCCTCATTAAGAGAGAAATGTAAATTCATATTATTAACATATTCTCCTGCCTGTGGGCTCAAGACCTTAATGGGAGGAGTCTTATCATATTGAATTCTCAATGCGACTGCTGTTTTACTCATATTCCCCGCTCTATCAATTCCGATCATGGATACATCATATTGTACGCTATCAACTAAATCCGGATTACTCTCTAGAATAAATTTTCCTTTATTTGCCTTCTTTAAATCCTTTTCTGAAAACTGGACCTCGATGGAAGCAATGCTATCATTGGGAAAACCAGGCAACCAGTTAAAAATTGCTGATTTAAGAGGTTCACTTGTGTCATAAGCAACTTCCGGCCGGGATATTCTTGAGTCCATCAGTAACGTTATCTCAGGAGCAGAGATGTCATATGTTACTTCCCGGATCATCTTCTGAATAGCTACGTTCCCGTGCTTTGTTGTTCCACGAAACATAATGTGATAAACATGACCATCAATTAAAGGAGACGGTGGCAATATATTGTAGGCACCAGGTGATAACATTTCGCCATCAAGATGACGGATCCTCGTAGAATCTATCCTGTTCTCTACGGTATCCACTTCAATCCAAATAATTTCTCCGTTTTCCAGATTGTCTTCCATTATAAAAGAAGTCCTGGTATGATCCACAAAACTGAAATCTTCAGGCGCTGTAAAGGTAAGTATCTCCTCTCTTCCCTGACTATCCAGTTTTACATCGATTATAAGTGCTCCCAGTGAATCATATTCCATAATCCGGGTTATATCTGTTTCCTGGATCGGAACATATTTCCATCTTCTGATTACCCGTTCTGAGGGCATTTGAATCCACACCTGGGAAGATATTCTCCCTAATGAATCATAGAATAATTCTATTTCCCCGTAATTGTACCCATTCACATCAAAAAATTCATGGACTTTGGGTTTCTTATCATCCTGAAATATTGTATGAGTGTATCTACCCCCAAAATCTTCTACAGAATCCATATTGTAAAGATATTGTAAAAACTTGAGGGAGTTTTCCTCCTGTTGAAATACAGTTCTGCTGAGCAGTTTTCTGTTTTCATTGAATATATTTTTTTCACGAAGGACCCCCGTTGAATCATCATAATTATATACTTCTACCGTCAGTACTTTTTTTCTTTCATCAACCGTAGATTTTGTTATTACCCGATCATTGGAATCATATTCAGCCCGATAATAACTTTGTCCTGTAACTGCCATCTTAGATGACGGATTGTTAGATAAAAAATCATGTTCGGTAAGGAAGTACTGTGTCCTGCGATCTGATGCAGAAAAAATAAATACAAAACTAAATAAACAAACAAATGCCCGCTTCATTGCAGCTAATATGAGAGGGTTTTAAAACTAAAAATATGCCTTCAGGAAAATAAAGAGTATTAACAGCATTCCATTTTTGGTGAAATTCATAAAACTTAACTCTCTTTCCTTTGCCATCGTTTTCTGCGAAATTTTTCAGTTGCTAATTTTCGCATATCAACCACTGAGTCATGCTCATCTACAATTTCAACTCCAAGCAATGTTTCAATAGCATCTTCCAATGTAATAAGCCCTGTTGTTGTCCCGAACTCGTCAATAACCATAAATATTTGCTGGCGTCGCCGAACAAATTCATCCAAAATTGATGCGATAGAATCCTCCTGCTTAACCGTATGAATTGGTTCTGAAATATCCTTCATTTTAATATGAAACTGATCTTCCGCCTGCTTATTCACTAAATCATATCTGTGAACAAAACCAAGAATATCATCCATGTCTTTATCAAAAATAGGAATCCGCGAAAAAGCAATTGGCGTATGTTCTTCTACCACATCACCCACCGTGCTGTCTTTTTGAAGCGCAAAAACAACAGATCGCGGCGTCATCACATCCTCAGCAACAACATCGTTTAAGTTTAACAGGTTTTCTATTATATCACTTTCTTTCTCCCTGATGGATCCCTCATCTTCGCCCATCTCTGCCATTGCAACCACTTCCTGCCTTGATACTTTCTGTTGATGATTTGCCGAAGTGAAGATCTTGGAAAAATAATTGGAGAGAAAAACAAATGGATATGTCATATAAATAAGCCCTGTTATCATGTACACAGCCGGACCTGCAAGAGATCTCCAATAGACTGTCCCAAGAGTTTTAGGGATAATCTCTGAAAAAATAAGGATACATAAAGTTAAGAGTCCAGAAAGGATGGTAACCCATTCACTTCCAAACAGCTTCATTGCCTGGGCTCCCACACCGGCAGCACCAACAACATTTGCCACTGTGTTCACAGTGAGAATAGCAGCCAACGGTTTGTTGATATTTTCTTTCATATTCTCCAATAAACGACCGGCCTGGCTGCCTGTCTTTGCAAGAACAGCTACATGGGAATGGGTAATAGATAATATTATTGATTCTAAAAGAGAACAGAGGAATGAAACGCCTAATGCTAAAAAAAAGTAGAAGAACAGTGTGTTCATTTTATTGAATTTACTGAAAAAGAAATATTAAAACTGGAAAAATTATTCAAGGGCTGTTACACTATCATGCAATCGTTGAATTGCGCCTTCAGTATATACGGGATCATTAGCATATGAAAAACGAATAAAATGAGGCTGTTTAAATACAGTACCATGTATGATTGCTACACCGCATTTGGTGGTTAAATAGGTTTTTAAATCTTCGGCTGTATCAATCCGGTTTTTCTGGCCACCCTGACCATCAGCAATTGTTATTCCTTCCGGAATTGCTTTCCTTAAATAAGGCCAAATATTGATAAAGGCGTAATAACCCTGGTCACAAATAAATTTATATCCCAGCTTCTGGAACCGTTCACGGACAAATGCCCGGCTTTGTGCTGTTGGGTCCGTGACGCGTTTTACCCAGGGATGGTCTGTTGGATTCTCTTGCCCATAAATTTCAAGAGCTGCAGCCTCTCCCAAAGCATTGGGGAGAACCGTATGGGTTGCCAATCCTTTTAACAAATGAACCCAATGGTCATTTCCAACGACCATATGAGCATTGCGAAGATTAGAACCTCCTGAAGCTTTAGTCAGTCCATCCATAAATATAACTGATTGTTTTGCTTCCTTTGAGAGGGCATTATATAATTTGTTAACATCGTAACATCCAACTTCCGGATCCGTAACCACCTGATAGATGAGATCAACAAGAATATGTGTAATCCCTTTTTCAACGCTGTATTCAATCAAATTGATTAATTCATCATAACTGGAATAATTCCCCGTTGGATTATCCGGACTGGTGAAAATAATGCCTGAAATTCTTCGATTGTCTGCTAAAGCAAATTCCAGAGACACATCTATCGCTTCAACGGTAAACTTAAATCCGTTCTCCGGAGTACCGGGTGCCATGAGTGTATTGATGCCATTGATATACGTCCCCTGCGCATACGATCCCCATGGAGCGGCAGAAACAAGTACAATATCCCCACAACGATTCGCATTGCTTACAATCAGCTGGTACCATTTTTGAAGCATATCCCTGCCCCCATCACCAAAAATAATGTTATCTGGGGTAAGGCCTGTATGGGCATCAAAACCATAGTAATTATGGAAAACCGCTTCACGAACATCTTCACGGCCGATTGGATTGCCATATTTAGTTGATCGACTTTGAGGAAGATACCTTAACAGCGCCTCTGTAAGTTCCTCAGGGGGAATGCCACCCAGGCTGAAACCCCCATCTCCCTGGGAAGCATCATATACATTCCTGTCTGGATGCTCTTGCACAAATTCTCCAAGCTCCAGTTTTATAGTAAACATGCCGGACGGTTTTACCACCCTTTTGTCCATTGCTGAAATGGGAACTAAATGCTCAGATGAATCAAAATATTTTGGTGAACCGGTGTCACCAAGATTCTGATCGTTAAAAATTAAATCATACATAAACGACTAAATATTGGATCAAAAGATTACTGATTATGCGAACCTATTCAACAAATAGGCTGAATATGGGAGGGATATCCAATGAAATTCTTATTCACAAGCATGTGCATTTTACTGTAAAATATTTTAATTAGTCCACACATAATATGTGGAGTCCCTGGATTAAATTACAATTCAAATATGTATGAGCTGGAAAAAAGAAAATGGTTAACGGCAGCAATGCGTTAAAACATCAGTCCTTCATTTGTTTTAGTTTTTTCCTGTAAAGGATATACCCGATCACAACAACCAGGGATAAGATAAACCAAATTTTTCCCATCATATAATATTCTCTGATCCAAATATACGAGTTATCTCAGTGTTTATTTTCAAAAAAGACATCCAAGCTCGTTTTCATTATTTCTTTTTTCACATCCAAGCTCACCGGGCTTCTGGTCCCTTTTCCCTTTCTTGCTTCAAGGCCTGACTGCATTAAACTCACAAGAATTTCATTATGTAACAAATAATGGAATTCCACATTGGTCCCCTCAAGATTAGCGATCTCCTCTGTGTCATAAATTACTTTATCAAGAAATAAACCGGTATCCCCTTTTGTAATTATCACATTCAGTTTTGAGGGGAAAAATATACCAGGACTTTTAAAAAACCCTGTAAAGATCCCTGTTTCCCCCTGAATGATAAGTTTATACTTATTCATCAATGTATAAAAAAAAGCCCGTATTCACTTGAGAACACGGGCTTTAAACCTATAGAAGATTAACTGTAATTTGATGTGTGTGAAGCCATCCATTTACTCAAATAATTTACTTCAACAGCACCATCTTCCTTGTCTGCACAAACTCACCAGCACGAATCTGGTAAAGGTAGACTCCTGCACTTACTGGCTTGCCATGCATGTCAGTAGCATTCCATTGAACTGACTTGTGCCCTGCAGGCTGATTTGTATTCACTAATTGGTTTATCTCTTTTCCGTTAAGATCATATATTGTTAATGTTATATGATTTTCGTCTGGAAGATCATACCTGAGTGTTGTCACAGGATTAAACGGATTTGGATAATTCTGGTGGAGTGTATACACATCAGGAATAACACCGACCTTTTGTGACAAGGTCATTCCATTTATATCTCCGGTGAAGGTTATCGTCCCTGTCCCTTCTATAATATGTTCCTCTCCATTTTCGGTGGTAAGAACCCACTCTTTACCATCTCCTGCTATCATGTTCACTGCATAGTGCACCGTAAGGGTTGAATGTGTGTTTATCACACTGATCTCACCTGTATCCAGGGTGTACTTCATGTCATCAGTAAAACGGGCATCAAATGCCATTTGCGGGAATACAGGAGGTAAACTGTAGCTCAGCTCCTCTCCTTCTGGTACATCCTTGCCAAAGTAAAGCGCGGCTGAATGAATGCCGTTAGTAAATTCTAAAATGTTGGAACCTTCCAGGTGATTCAAAAACGGTATGGCCTTTGCTGATTGCCGTGTGCTGGTTAAAGTTATATCCCCGGCAGCATTGGTCCGGAGCCAATAGCCTTCTCCTGCCACAAGATTTTCAGGACTTATGTATGTACCATTATAACCATAGAGAGTGCCTTCCACAATTATTCCAGAAGGATCAATGATATTTTCCAATCCAATGGTTGAGGAAATTCCGGAGATCAGGTTCCATCCTTCATTTAAACTGATAGTAAGTTCAGTTATTGGAATTCCATAAATGGTGGCACTCCCAATATTGTTGAATCTCAGCCAATAACCCTCTCCCTGCCACAGTGTACTATCAAGTGTGTACCCCTCATTAAAAGAGTATAAAGTCCCACCTATAGCTTCAGGAAAAACAGTTGATACATTTGCATCTTCAACAACAAGAGGAATCCCGACCATATTCCAGCCGGATATATAATCAACAGTGATTGCTATATCCCCGGATAAAGTAAAATAACTGTCACTGTCGTCATACGTTGATGGATCGCTTGTGTCCATTATTTTTACTTTATAATTTGATCCCGGGTCAAGCCCCGCCGGAATGGACCAGTTATAATATCCACCATTGTAGGTGCTAGGTGCAATGGTTGCATAAAAACTTCCGCTGAGAAACAACTCAATTTTTACATAATTCCCTGCATTTGTACTTGACCATGTGATGAGATTTGTTGAACCTATTTCCCAATCTTCCCCACCGTTGGGTGATGTCACCGTGATCTCTGGATTTGCAGGAGCCCCGTCATAGGTGCCATCAATGCTTGAAACACCAGTATTATCTGGATCCAGCCAGTCTTTCAATCTTGTAGAAGAACTGCTTCCATTATCCCAGGATCGGCTAAACTTTCCGTAATATGTATTATCACCAGTTACACACGCTCCACCTCCGCCGCTGAGCTGGCCAACTATTCTTCCATCATTATCAAATACTGACGAGCCAGAAGAACCTCCCTCCGTTCCTCCCTCATCCCAGGCAACGCTCCAATGTGAACCTGGAGGGGAATATCCGACATCCTGCCAATTAATACCTCCAGAGTTACCAGCATAATCATCATCATAATTAATCTTTTTGGGATCACCCCCAGGATGATGGACCCCACAGGAAATCAGTGGTGCAGCATAACTCCTGTTCCAACCAGAGTAAAACACATTCCAGGACTCATAAACATTTCCGGTTATTTCAAGAAGTGCAAAATCCGGATCCATTGGATACGTATTAGCATCTGAGCTTGCACGCAGGATTGAACCGTAGGCATAGGAACCATATGAAGCGTTGTTGCCGCTGCATCCAGGTGTTTCATAATTAAAATAGAATTTAAATATCCCTGGACTCAAGTCATCCACACAATGCCAGGCAGTAAGAAAATAGGGCGTCAGGTCATAATTAGCATTATTTATCATTGCACCAGAGCACAGCCAACTTCCCATAAGCAGCCAGGCAGTTGCATCGATCTGTTCTTCATAAGGATCGGCATCCGGGCAAGCAACATTTTCACCACAGCTCCTATCCCTGGCTGTTTCAAAAAAGTTTAAGATATCACGATAATCATGAATCAATTCAGCCTGAGAAAGCTCTAGTTGCTCTCCATTGGGAGAAGTGACTATTTCAAGGATGATTTTATCCCCTGGAATAAGTGGAGTGGCAAAAATATTGTCCGGATTATTATTCAATTCTGTATATGCTCCATACACCGTTTTTCTATCGGGGCTATATACAAAAAAAGTGCTTTTCGGCGGAAGAAAAAATCGATTAAACACGAGGCTGATTGCAAAAGCACCAGCGCTTTCAATCTGCATCCGCCATAATTTATCTCCGTTTGGTAATGTTTCCCATACGTCGGGGTTGTCCAGCGAAAGGTTGAGTGGAAGCGTCGCCCCATAGCGGAAAGGGGTGCCAGACGGGCGATTCTCATCTTCCAGGAGCAGGGCCTCCACATCTACTTCGGGCATTCGCATCACGGGTACAGCCCCACTGAGTTTATGATCAAAACTGTAGGGTGTTCCTTCCTGGCTGACCTGTCCTATCCCGACAGCTAACGTGAAAAATAAAAGAAATATCCGCAGTGAATATTTGGATGTTATTATCATTTGTTTTATACCTGTTTACTTATAATTACTTCATGAGAATCATTTTCTTCATATCTGAAAATCTATTTCCATGAAACGTATAAAAATAGACACCGCTTGCAACGGGGTTACCCAGATTATCTGTCCCATCCCAGGAAATACTATACTGTCCAGACGCCTTCATTTCTGAGACAAGCTCATTTATTGCTTGTCCTGCCAGATTATAAATTAAGATCTCAATATACGACATTTCAAGGACTGTGTATGTGATGAATGTCACAGGATTGAACGGATTGGGATAATTTTGTGAAAGCGAATATTGACTAGGCAGGGATGATGCTTTTCTAAGAGAAAACTCAGTACTGTTTCCTGAAATAATCAATGTGCCGGAACCGGTTAAATTGTAGATGGAGCTGTTTTTGGAATCTGATAATTCCCAAATTTCATCATCATGGATAACATATTCCATGTTCACATAATCACTGTTCGCCATGAGTTCCATTGTACCAGATTCCCCTGTGTATTTCCAATCCCCTTCGAAACGCATATCAAAGGCGCCTGCCGGCGGCTTTGGAGGTAAGCTGTAGCTTAACCGATCATGATGTGGGATATCTACACCAAAATAAAGTGTTTGACCGTTTACGCGCAGGGTGTTTGCACTTTCAGGCAGGTATACCCTAACCATCTTTCGTGAATTTCCAGATTCAGAAAGTGTAATTTCTCCGTCGCCTCCGCTTCTGAGCCAATAGCCATATCCCGTTTCAATTGTTGATTCTGAGAAATACGATCCATTAAAACCATAGACCGTTCCTGGAATGATCAATCCGGAAGGATCAATAATAACATCAACGCTCACCGGGGTGGAAATTCCTGAGATCATATTCCACCCTTCACTTAAAGTGATGGTGAGTTCATTGATTGGAGTGCCACTGATAGTGGTACTTCCAGCATTATCAAATCTCAGCCAGTATCCCTGACCATTTACAAGGTTTTCTTCCAGAACATAAGACCCGTCGAAGGAGTATAATGTTCCATCTATGGCTTCAGGAAAAATTATTGATACATTTTCATCTTCAACACCTACGGATAACCCTACCATATTCCAACCTGGTAAATTGGTAAAAGCATATTCCGTTTCTTCTGTAGAACCAACGACAAAAGAGATCTCCCCTGTACCTATATCACTCATGCCATCCGAAAATGACATTTCATAAGTATGGTTCCCAGGTGCCAGCGCAGTCTGTACTGAAAAAATGGAACTATCAGCATAATTATGATCAGCACTGCTCATTGTTTCGATAATCTCACCATCAACTGAAAGCTGAGACAAAAGTGGAAAATGATTATCCTCATCCAGGTAACTGCAATAGAATGCCACATCATATAATCCCTCTGAATCACCTGTGATCTCAAAACCGTGATTAGAAAGGGATGGAGGAGTGTTTTCTCCAATAGTAAATGACTGAATACTAGGATTGAAAATAGCTGGTGGTGTCTGATCCGCAAAAACCTGTTCAGTTAAACTTGCTTCTATTGTAATCCCAGCCATTCCTAAGATTTCGAACTCATTCGGCCACGAACCAAAATCTGGATCAGAAAAAATATCGTTCCAATAGGCAGACATATATAAATTATTTCCACTAATTGAGTAGTTTATCTCCCCAATTTGTACAGGAAGATCAGATCCTACCTGAAATTTCCAAATTCCAGGGTAAAACAGCCCAAAGCCACCATCGCAATAGGCCAATCCAAAGAGGGTTTGATCTTCATCCTCCGGGTTTAAGAAACCTACAGAATATATATTCCAGGGGCCAAAAAAACCACCTACGGGAAACCCGCCGCCGGCATTGGTTAATTTCACAAACACCATCTCATCAGTAAAACTGATACCAACATCCACAATATCAAAATTGGAACCTCCATCCTGATCGCCTGATGGCTCGTCACCAACCGAAAGATAATATGGGGCAGGATCTGAATTGGCTGAATTATAGGGTCCCTGGGAAACCGTTGCCTCAACACCTTCATACGTTAACGTTGCCTGCACACCGATATCAAATTGACCGCTCCCTGGAGTAGGTACAGATGCCTCAAAAGTATTCTCATAACCAGTTGTACCCAAGAGATAGGCATCACTGAAACCCCAGCTTGCCCCATAGCCGTAGAAAATGGTTGCAGCCACCGGACCCGCATCAAGAATGCTATCAGGTATATCAGCATGTAAATACATGGTTCCGTCCGGTATCGGAGCCGTAGTCGCCATATTGAGTAAATCGGTTATATCCCTGTCACCTTGAAACATCTGCCAATCCGGCCAGTCAAAATCTCTTCCTGACAATATTAATTTGATATCATAATCAATTGTTTCAGACTGTGTATTTTCGTTTCCAAAAAGGTTTATACTTACCAGCAGGATCGATATAAACACTGGTGTCAGGATTCGCTTCATTATAACCTTCATTATGTAAATTTCTTCAAGTGATTATTTTAATAACAACATTTTTAATGTTTTAGAAAAATTTTCTGTTTCTATTCGGAAAAAATATAATCCACTCACAACTGATTCACCATTACTTTTCTTCCCATACCAGCCCACTGCATGAAAACCACCAGATCTTCTACCGTCAACCAAAGTGGTAACTTTCTGACCTGCCAGGTTGTATATGGTAATCACAACATACGATTCTTTAGGTAATTGATATGTGATTTTTGTCACAGGATTGAATGGATTAGGATAGTTTTGATGCAGTGCATATACATCAGGAAAAATAGCTCTCTTTTCAAGGCTCATCCCTTTTGTTTCTGGGGGCAGAGTAATCTCTCCTGTTCCGTTGAGGATATGCTCTTTTCCACTGTTTGTCGTAAAAACCCATTCCAGGTGCTCTCCAGGATCAAGGTTCACTGAATAGTTAAGAGTAAGTCTTGAATTCGTGTTTATTATACTTATTTCACCCATATCCTTGGTGTAGCTCATGTTTCCTGCAAAGCGGGCGTCAAATGCCATGTGCGGGAATGTGGGAGGCAAACTGTAGCTGTTTCTATGTTCTTCAGCCACATCCTTGCCGAAGTAGAGTGTAGATGAGTGAATTCCATTAGAGAGTTCAAGAGTATTTGAACCTTCAAGATGGTTTACCGGTTCTACTGTCTTTGTGGCAAGAGCTGTGGAAGACAATGTTATCTCTCCATCTGCAAAAGCATTAACCCAGTAGCCTTTCCCGGGCTCAATAGCATCAGTATTGTAGTAAGTGCCGCCATAGCCGTAAATAGTTCCCGATACGATAATGCTGCCGGGATCACTAATTGATTCCACAGGAACTGGAGATGATATGCCTGTAATCAAGTTCCAGCCCTCAGATAAACTAATTGTGAGGCTGGTAATTGCTTCTCCGCTGATGTCAGCAGAACCGTCATTGGTAAATACCAGCCAGTAGCCATTCCCCATTTCAAGCACATCAGAGCCATAGTATGTGCCCTCATATCCGTAAAGCGTCCCATCAACAGCATCGGAAAACAGCGTGCCGTATGAAGCATCTTCTACCTCTAATGGTAGGCCCACCATGTTCCAGCCTATGTTATACGAAACAGTAATATCTGTTGGACCCGTTTCATTTCTCAACTCCAGGATCAGGTTCATAATGTAGGTGTAATCATCCGGATTTCCAGGATCATAGGGAGTGATATTAAAGGTGGTATCAACGATACTGTTCCTGTTTAAAAAATATACATCTCTCTGGCCGGCTTCCCAATCTGTCCAAACAGGATATCCCTCACTCTGTGAATCTTCCGTCCATGGAAGTATTCGCCCCTCAACCATTTGATCGAGATATTCATTGTACTGGTCCTTGCCAACACCGATGACATGGACATCCAAAATGTCCTGGGAGACCAAATCAAGATAAATGCTGTTCAGGAAGCCGAACCGGCTTCTGCACGACCCTCAGGATTCATGCCCAAAAAAGACAATGCAGATA
>MDTC01025147.1_pt1 | contig 17829 bp, 5 predicted proteins | sample 811181 | NCBI WGS metagenome assembly MDTC01 (sample SAMN05326644, study PRJNA326480) | marine metagenome | isolation source: seawater | place: Pacific Ocean: North | collected 2011 | reverse complement strand
TGTTCCATTACTACTATAATCAACTGCTGTACCATTATATGTGTAAGTTCCTGCTGAACCTGGTGATACTAAATCATCTGTTATAAAAACTGCACCATTAACAGTAAGTTTTTGCGGTGGAGCTGTGTTTCCAATTCCAAGCTTACCGCTTGCATCAAATACACTATGTACAACTCCATTATCTAAGAATCGTATAGTTCCATTTGTACTACCCGTATCTAAATCTAAAGAATATCCAGCTCCGGCTTTTACAATCATTCCTCTATCAGTAGAAAGTATAGTTCTATTTGCTGTTCCGTGATCTACTCTAAAGTCTCTGCCTGCATCAGTGTAGACGTTCAATAGAGATGCAGGGCTATCTGTTCCGATACCAATGTTGCCATCTTGCTCAATAACCATCTTTTTCGTATAGCCACCAGCACCTCTATTCGCAAAATAAATATCAGCATAATTATTAGCATGGTCAGTATATTGGACTGACATCTCAGCACAAGAACCATCAGCAGAATCGAATACTAAAGCCCCCCAATTATTAGTAGTAGTATTTGTATTATCAATTCTTAAAGCAGTTTGATGATTACCAAAACTAGTTGATGCTGAACCTATATTAACTGAGGCTAAACCATTAATGCTAGTAGTTCCATTTATGGCAGTAGCACTACCTAAAGTAATAGTAGAGCCATCATCAGTAATATTCGAATCATCTAATATTGTACCATTATATTTAACAACTTTATTTGTAACTATATTAGTAACACCTAAACTTGATGTTTTTATTGGGTGTGAAAAATCAAACTCATCATTTGATGCGTCCCAAAGAATAGTAGCATCAGTACTAGAATTAACAGCGTCTTGTATTGTTATACCTGCTCCATTTGCAGAACCAGAAGTATCTCCTGAACCTTTATTCAGAGTTATATTCTTGTCTTCTACATCTAATGTTGCAGTATTTAGTATTGTTTGAGTTCCATTTACAGTTAAGTTACCACCTACTGTGACGTCACTATTAAAAGTAGCTGCACCTGCTTCTGACATATCAAGGGTAAGAGCAGTAATAGTTGAACCACCATCAACACCTTTAAATATTAAATCTTTATCACTAGTCATAGATTTAATACTAATATCACCACTAGTATTAGTAACTTTTAAAACATTTGTACCTGCTGAGTTTAAGTTCCAATCATTTCCTGCTGCATCAAGATATACATCTCCTTCAGAGTCAACTATAAAATCACCTTCAGTATCTATAGTTATTGAGCCACCATCAGAAATAGTAGAGCCATTAATAGTTATATCATCTACTGTTAGTGTTGTTAGTGTTCCAAGACTTGTAATTGCAGTTTGAGCTGCTGTTGATAAAGTTCCTGCTAGTGTAGTTGCAGTAAGTGTTCCTGTAACATCTATCCCTGTTGAGGTTGTGGCTAGTTTTTCTGAAGCACTATGATAAAGTTTAACTGTACCAGCATTACCACTATCTATACATTCAATAAAAGTGTAACCAGCAGAATCAGTTAATAATAAATTAGTACCTTGTAAGTATAAATTTCCAGTACCGCCATCTTTAATAACACTATTAGAGCCATCGTGATAAATTTCTAAATCTGAACTATTACCAAATAATGCTTTGACATTATCAGTAAAGTAAGCATTTTTATAAAATCTATTGTATTCACCGCCACCATCAATCGCAAAATAAGTAGTTAAACCACCTGAACCATTATCAGACCTAAAATTAATATCTCCGTCATTGGTATTATTTCTAATTTCTAAATTGCCTGTTGTATTTTCAATATAAGAATCTGTAGCGTTATGATATATCTGTAAATCTTGGCTTGTACCTAGTTGTAATTTTTGATTATCTATTAAGTTAAGTTGTTCTCTACGTACGTAATCAAAAGGATAATGGTCTGTTTTACTCTTACCTTGGTCGCCTGGTCTTGGTGTCCATAAACCGAGTCTGCTAATATCCAATCCATTAGTATTTGTTAGGTCTTGTTTTGCGAGAGTAATACGAAGATGTGTTGCACCAGCATAACCATCTACCTTAAACCAATAAGTTGAAGAACCTTCACTCGCATTTGTCGTAACTAATCGGTCTGTATAGTTAGTGCCATCAGTACTTGATTCAACCTTAAGACTAAAGGCTGGTGAACTTGCTACATATTTTACACCTAAATTTATATATTCTCCTAAATTAAATGATACATTAGTTACAGTCCATCTAACAGCTTTAATTGTTGAGGTTAGCGCTTGATATTCTGTTTCATCATTGTGGTCAAATATATTATCATTTATTGTTGCTGAACTAAAAGAACTGCCATTGGTTGATGTTTCATAAGTCCAAGTATAATGCCTGCGATGTGCAAATACATCATGCCATGAATCCCCAAACGGTGCATTAGCAATATAAGTACTTCTACTAGAATGTAATCTTGAATTTGTAACACTAGTATCTGATCCCGGTCTACTTACATTTGAATAATTATGTGCTGATATATTCTGTAATCTTCTGCCATCATCAATAATGGTTGTGCCTGAACCTGAACCATGATTTAATAGTCCTGTAAATCTTAATACATCTGCTGTTGAATCCCCAACTGTTAATCCTCCAGTAGTTGAAGCATTACCTGTAACAGTAAAATTAGAGCCATCAAACGTGAGATTTGCTTCCGCATTTGCGTTTGTCCCATCTCCTGTGAGTACTCTATTGTTTGCGTTGTTTGAAATTGATACACCACCACCTGCAGCACTACTAAAACTTAAGTTACCTGAGCCATCTGTCTGTAGTACTTGGTTTGCTGAACCGTCTGCGGCTGGAAAGGTATAAGCTTCATTAAAAGTAATAGTACCATCACCTTTAACTACTAATCTTTTTGTTCCAGAACTTGAACCAATAGTTGCTCCTGTTCTAATCTCTAAATTACCATTAACATTCAATATCGCATTTGTTCTAGTTGAATCTTTAAAGAATAATCTTGAAGATACAGCAGCACTACTTGTGTCTTGATTTAGTAATATACCTTGTACACCATTTGCAGTTACATCTAAAGTTGTATCTGGTGAAGTTGTTCCTATACCAACGTTGCCTGAGCTATCTATTCTCATTCTTTCAGCGACAGTATTACTTGCTGAGCTGCTAGTAGTTTGATTAACATGAAATGCTAAATATGGTGGAAAGCTAGTATTATTTCTTCCGTATGCTTCGATTCTTGCAGTTTCTACAGTATCAGTATTTCTAAATTTTATATTTTTAGATGCTTCTCCAAATGTATTTTGAATTGTAAGAGATGTTCCAGCAGCAGTAGCTGCATCTTGAACGTGTAGTACTTCATTTGGTAAACTTGTTCCGATACCAACATTACCAGTAGGAAGTAATAGTAAATCAGCAGTAGCATTAATTTTAAGGTCAATACCGTCAGTTTGTACGCTTCCTCTTGATGTTTCAGAACCTGCTGAGCCATATTTAAAGTTTAAAAATCCAACACCTGCGGTATTAATTGTAATGTCACCACCTGTTACATCTAGTTTACTGTCTGGGGCAGTTGTTCCTATACCAACATTACCCGATGAATTTATAAGCATTTGTGTAGCGTTTGAATTATCTCTAAAGTAGAAACCATTACCACTACTCATGTTTCTAAACTTCATACCATCAGTATCAACTAATATTTTACCAATATCATTTCCGTCATGTTCAATCGTAATATGTTTATTCCAACCGCCATCGGTACCAGTAATATGTAATCTGGAATCAGGAGATGTTTCGGTTATACCAACACGATTATTGGTAGTATCGTAATGAAGTGCTGGATTATGGTGCAAAGCAACAACGGAATTACTTCCGTCATTGAGTTTCATAAACATGGAACCATCGTGGGTGTTTATTGCTAATTCACCGTAATCTATCTGTGTATTATCTGGATAGTTCCCTGTTGTATTTGATCTTTTTATTAATATTTTCTGCGCCATATTTATGGAATCCTTTTCTATGCGTATTTACGCTGGGTTATTTATTATGTAAATGTACCGCCGTCAATCGTTGTTGTCCAAGAAGCTGTACCTGCTGTGCCCATTGTTAATAGAGCATCATTAGACGCTGGTTTTGCTAATCTTACATAACCAGTATTTGTTCCTGTTTTACCAATTAGTAAATCACCAATTGCTGTTTGCGTTATACCTTTTAAGTTTAAGTTATCAGAAGTTATTTCTAATGTTTTGTTATCTATATTTGCAGATATTGTAGTACCAGATCTTGAAAGACCAGTACCTGCTTCAACTGCTCCAGCTCCTGAGAATTGTGTAAATGTTAAGTCTGTATTATCAAGAGTAATAGTATCATTAGTTGTTAATACATACCCTTGGTCTGCATTTGCAGTACCTTCTTCAACGAATACAAATAAACCTGATGTTACTTCTGCTGAAACATTAGCGTCTGCTGATCTAGCTGGAGAAGCTCCTGCAACATATATACCGTTTTCACTAGCAGTAGATTGATTTTTAACAAGTACTCTATCTCCAGCACTTAGTGAGACTCCATCAATAGTGTCTCCAGCATTTAGTGCTGTTGCAATAGTAATATTAGCTGTTGTAGCTACTCTTACTGAATCTTTAATATCTAGTGCTTGTTTTACTGCGTCAACATAAGCTTTAGTTGCTGCATCTTGTGCGCCTGTTGGATCAGCTACATTTATAATTCTAGTTGAACTTGCGCTAATTAATCCTGTACCATTCGGGTCAAGAACAATATTACCGTCTGCATTTGTTGTTGAGATTGTGCTTCCGTCTAATCTTAAGTTGTCTATGTTAATTTGCTGTATGCCATTTATAGTTGTAGCACTTGATCCTAAGGATATTGAAGTACTACCAAGTGTTACGGCAGAGTTCGCTAATTTAGAATTAGCAATAGAACCTGCTAACATTGCGTTTGTAACACCAGAAGCTTTTACTCTTAAGTTATCGGAGCTTGTTTCAATACTTGAATCATCTACGTTTACTGCAAAGGAAACTTTATCATTACTTACTGTTGTAGTAATGCCATCTCCACCTTCTAGTGTTAAAGTACCACCAGTGCTAAATGAATCATTTGAGCCTGAATCAGCTGCTAAATTGAATGTAGAAGTTACACTAGCAAATTCAAGAGAGCCATCACCAGCTTGTCTTAAGAATTGTCCTGATGAACCTGCTCCGTTTTGTGGGAAATTAAATCCATCAATTACGACTTGTCCTGTACCATTTGGTGTAATGTTAATGTCGCCATTTGTATTTTCTGAGGTAATTGTATTACCATCTACTTTTATATTGTCTACATGAAGTACTGACCATGGGCCACTTGCGCTACCAAGAGGATAAGAACCTCCAGTTGGTACAAGACCAACAGAAGCAGAAGCTAATAACCAGTTTGATCCCGCTGATTTAAATACAAGTAAATCATCAATACTTGAAGATATAGATGTATCTGCATCAGCATCAAAAAATAGTTCTTTACCATCTAAGTCAAGATTTTTTCCCATTACAACTTTTTCTGCTGAGTTAGTTGTAACAAAAGTTAAATACGTATTAGTATCTTCTTTAAATACTAAAGCATTTGCATCATTATTTTTTATTTTTACTTCATTTGCTTGAGCGTCTAAGTCAATAGTGCCGCCATGTGTGATTGTTAAAGTACCTGTAGCATTAATTCCTAAGGCTGCTCCACTGAGTGTCAATGCGCCTGAAGAAGCAAGAGAACTTGCTCCAAGTGTTAAGTTTGCCGTCTTTATCTGGTCTATTTTGCTATTAGAGTCAACAATAATTGCTGAATCTGCTGTAAGTGTTCCAGCAGAATGGTCGAGCATATTTGTATATAACTGACCACCTATGATATCGTTATTACTTCCATCTCCAATAAAGAGTTTATTTGAGTTAAAAGAGTAAGCTAATTCTCCAACACTTAACGCGGACGAAGGTGCGGCAACACTGGTACTTCTTTTAATTTTAATTGTTTGTGCCATTTTTTATTTCCTAAAACAAACCCCCATCGAGGTTGTCCATTGTGCCTGTTGCTGCTGCAAGAGGTACGAATTCAAAGTTGTTAGTAGAAGTTTCTCTATATACTTTTAACTGATCATCATCAGTATCATACCATAAATCTCCTTCTTCTAAATTGCTTCCTGTGGGTTCATCTGTCCCTCGGAAAAATTGATCGGCTAATACTTCTAAAGCATTAGCTACAGTGCCTGCTGGGATAATATTACCTATAGCACCTACATTAATTTGGTCTGCATTTGCAGCGATTAAGTCAAGACTTGTTGTTACAGTGATTGGATTATCACTTTGATTTAAAATCACAGAGTTGTTTGTTTCGTTTACCGTGACAAAAGTAGGTGATTCATTTACTGTTACTGTAATAGCCATTATCTTGTTACTTCTGGAGTTACTGTTACTTTTCCTTCCATGAGGCGTGTTACTCCACTTGAACTTGATTCAATTTCTAAATCATAAACATACATTCCTTCTTCAACAGCTGCTGTGTCTGTAGCAGCTTTTGAGATTTGAATTTTGCCTTGTGAAGCATTGGTTACGGACGTATCAAAAGTTAGAGCAATACTCGAAGAGTCATGCGTTGAACGCATCTGCATACGAGGAGTATACCCCGTTAAATTCATTGCAGACCCACTGTCCTGGACTGTTATCTCCCGACTGAATGTGGTTCCCTGCTCTAATGTAAAATCATACTTTCCAGCTGCCATTTCTTATTTTCTCCATTGTCTAATTATACCAAAAATTTATACCTAATGTCAAGGATTAAATTTTCGAGGTAGTAACGATTCTTCAATCGTTGGGGTTATTTGTCTTTTTTAAGTTCTTTTATTTCTTCTTTTAGTTCTTTTACCGCTTGGACTAGTAAAGCTGTGAGTTTTTGATAGTTTACTGCTTTATATCCATTGTCTCTTTCGATTACAATTTCAGGAACTGCTGTCTCTACTTCTTGTGCTATAACTCCTATATCATGTCCGAATTCTTGATAGTCTGATTTCTCATTCCAGTCAAATTCAACACCACGTATTTTATCCATTTTTTCTAAAGCGTTATCAATAACTTTTATATTATCTTTAAATCTTCTATCGGAACTATAAAAAGCAGTAACGTCTCCAGTAGCTCGTACCTGTCCCGTTACATCAAGTATAGAACTTGAGTATGCCATTCCTGAAGGCAGACTGCTACCACCACTTGCAGTGGAATTTATAGTAAGAGTATCAGTACTTGCATCTGTAGTAAAACTTATATTTGTACCTGCTGCAAATGTTAAAATATCTTCTTCAGTGTCTGCTATAAGATTGGATTGCCCAGATATAGCGATTGTTCTGAAAGCTCTAGTAACTGTTCCTGTGTTAGAGGTAAAGTTTGAATCATTATTAAATCCAGAAATATTTATATTTGTTTTATTTATCTTTTTCTGGTTTCCACTGTTATCGACTACTGCGAAGAAGTCTCCATCAGTATTTGAAGTAGAAGAAGTTAAATTATTTAGGTTTAGTGCTATAGCTCTTGAAGATCCACTGCCTGATACACTTATGCCCGTGCCTTGAGTAATTGCAGTAATATTTGTTCCTGAACCTGACGGTTGTGCATTACCAGAAGAGTCTATAGAGAATGTACCGCTTGATGTAATTTGTAATTCACGAGGGGCATAACGAGTAACATCTTCAGCGCCTCCAATTTGTCCAGTAACTATTGAACCGTCTACTTCAATAAAGAAGTATAAATCAAGTGTTTGATTTGGCCCTAGACTTCCGCCGTATTGTCTACTATCTGATATTTCAAAGTTATCATCAGCATTTACTGCATCATTTGCATTATCTACTAGACTACCACTTTCAATATAGAAACCTGGTTCAACTTCTGTTTCAGTAACAATTTCATATTGAGTTGCGCTAGGAACTCCTGTTCCATTTGTAGCAGGGTGTCTCGTTACACCACTTCCGATACTACTTCCAGTATTTTGTCCATTTGTATTAGTTTGTCCTAATTCTGCTATATATGTTGGACTTGATAAGTTAGAATTTTCTGAAACTCCAATTCTCATTTTTACAGCAGTTGGAATTAAGTCTACTACGTCAAGAGTTGAATTACTTTGAGTTTTGAAAAAGTTTGCATCTTTTATAGCCTTTACAGTTAATGTAGTCGGCACAGAAATTGTAACTTTCTGGAATGTTTCCTGAGTTCCTGAAGTCGTTGCTGTATTTGGAAAGCCGCCAAGGGCTGTAAAAGGATTAACTAAATTAGGATTGGAAATTGTTGATACAGTACTTCCTGTATTTGAACTACCCACATTTGCAGCTATTTGTGTAAATGCTGCATCAGTAAATCCAATTGATGAATCAAACATTAGAGTTGTTCCATCATCTTTAAATAGTTTTAAGTTGTCAATCTCTACTTGAGATGTTCCACTTACACTCTTAACTCTAAGCGGTGCGTCTCCTGGGTCAGAATCTCCAACAGCAAAGAATATGTTTGAAGCGTCAGAAGGTCTAAAACGTATAGTTTTTTCACTACTACCTGTATTGACATTTAAACTTGTTACATTTACCTCTCCAGCTTGGGACACTCTGAAAGGAGCAGAAGCTCTACTTGAGAATGTGCTTCCTGCAAATATTCTTAGTGCAGTGTCTCCTGAGCCTGTTCCAACTAACCCTACAACTTTATTTGTAGAGGTCTCATTTCCACCAGCAAGAATAACTGCGCTTGAAGATATTTCTGTACCTGAAATTCCGTCTTCTTTTACTTTTAGTAAAGAAGTTCCAGAATCAACTTGTAGTTGTCCTGTATCAAACGGAATCTTAGCAGCCGCTAGTTTAATATTGGAACTATTATCAATATCTTGGAAAGCACCTCTTACATTTTGAAATTCATCAACACTAAAAGTGCTTCCATTTGGTAATTTAGTATCTGCTATTATATTTCCACTAGAGTCAAATACATTAAATAAAGTACTAAGACTTCTTGTTGTTCCACCAGAGAAAAAGTCTCCGATAATTCTGTTATCTTGGTTAATTGCACCAAAGGTTCTTAATTTTGTGTCTTTTAAGTCTGCAACACTAACTACAGTACTTCCAGAAATAATTGAAGTTTTTAATCTACCATTGCTATCTAAACCTGTCTCAGCTTTGTCTGTTCTAGAGATAAGTTGTGCTGGGGTTCTTGCAACATTTGAAGTAGTATCTATTATATTTGTTTTTAGTCTGCTTTGAGAATCTAATGCTGTTTCTACTTTTTGTGCTTCATTTAGTACTTGAGTAACTGTTCTTGTAACATTACTTGAATCAATAAGAGTAGTAGTAGATTTTAGTCTATTAGATCCATCTATAACTGTATTAGCTTTTCCTGCTCCAGTTCTGACTGAACCTGTATCTGCTAATGTTGCTATATCAAGAGTTACCTCATTATTGCTTCCCATATTTGAGAAAGATAACTTACCTTGGTTTGCTCCTGTCTCTGTTATAGTAACATCTATAGCAGTATTATCTACTTTTGTTCCTGAGCCAGTGCCAATACCTGATATATTTCCACTGCTAATTGAAATGTCATTATTTAGAATTGATTTTGTATTATCTGCTGGATTTTTACCTGCTCTTAGATTTGTTAATTTATCTAATTCGGTAGTGTCAAAGGGTCTTAATACGTCAAAACTTCCTGCATTATTATTTTTAATTCCTATTGCACCATCTGTACTATTTAAAGTGTCGAATTCAGTTTTGTTTGCGCCATCAAAGTAATCTAATCCCAGATTTCCTTTTGTTACATCTACTTGATGGTCTGTTCCACCTATTCCATCGATAGTGAGTCTTCCTCTGTTAGTAGAGCCTGTAGATACCATACTGATTTCTATAATATCATTGTGTATTCTCTTATTATTTGCCGATGAATTTATACCAGTTATTTGACCACTAGCATTAATATTTATTGTTGCATTTTTTAAACTTGTAGGAGTAGTTGGTGTTACACTGGAAAGACTTCCGCCTTTTGTAAATATTAAATCTTCTCCACTAAATTGTAAGTTTAAACTATCATTTTTCAGTTCTGCAGGAGTATTACCCTCTGCAACTGTTCCCCCACTAAATGGAGTGAGTTGAATCTTACTTCCACCCGAGTCAAATCCTACTGCTATTACATCATTCCTATAGTTTTCAGGTATAGTTGCATCTCGAAAAGTTTCGCCAGAATCAGGTCTCAGTCTAAATCTATTTTGACTTGTGTCAAATGTTAGCTCTATATCACCGGGATCAAATTCGTCATACTTACCACCTCTTACAAGTACACTGCTTGAAGTTATAGTTTGATTTGAAGCAGTTTCATTATTTCCCTCAAAAACAGTTTCTTTTACAGATAATTCAGCATAAGCATATGGTGGTGAGGCTGGATTAGTACTCCAATTAGCTGTTAAATTTGTGAAAGTTCCTGCAGAAAAATCAAATTTAGTAGCAGACGGTGCTCCCGGTGGTATATCACCCCTGCTCCAAGAAGCAAAGTAAACAAGTTTAGTTATTTGTCTTGGCTCTTGAGCCTCTGAAATAAGTAAAGGAGTTCCCCATTCTGAAGATGTAATAGTATCAGTGTTAGCTCCATTCGGACCAACAGCTTGAGCATCACATGACCATAAGTACTGTTCTGCTCCAGAAGGTACTGATTGTGACCAACCATCTAATCCATTAGGATTTGATAAAATTGCAGTAGAAAAAGTGTAAGTAGAAGTATCATTAATAACAGCTGGAGGAGTAGATGCACTTGCATCTCTTTTATATAAAGTTACTACTGCATTATTTGTTCCTGCTGTACCTTCATCTCCATCTTTTAATCTTATTAGTGTAACTTCGTCAGTATCAATAACATTAGTACTATTTGAACCTCTTACTTCAACCTTAAATACTTCATTACCTAAACTAAGCGCTCCTGCAGATACAGTAAATTCATTGCTTGATCCTGCTGACTGTACTTCTGTAAAACTTGCTCCAGCATTAGTAGATTTAAGAAATGTATAAGTATAATTTCCATACCCAGAAGAAGCAAAAGGAGCTGAAGCTGTCAGTTTAATTGTAGATGGGCTAGGATTACTACTATTTCCATCATATTTAAATGCTTGTTCGGCTGCTGTTAAGTTTGTTACACGAGAAAATAATTGTTTATTAATTGTATATATTTTATCTAGAGTTACGCCCCCAGTTGTTGCTTGTAAAGTGAAACTTTCTACCTCTGAACTCCAACTGATTCCACTTAATGCGTATACTCCAGTACTATTATTTATGGTCATAGTTAGGTTATTCTGAGTTTTTGTTGTAGAACCTCCTGAAGAAGTTCCACCACTTATACCATACGTAACCCCACTGGTTAGTTCGGAAGTTCCAGAAAATGTTTTAAATTCACCATTTGTAGCAACACCATAGAATATACTTGTAGCTCCAAGAAATGTAAATACTGATGCTGAGGCATTCTCATTTGTTAGTATGCCATTTAGCGCACTGGTTCCATCATCTCCATCGTCTCCATCTGTTCCTGCTTTTGATTTTGCAATTGTAAATGTTCTGTCAATAGTAAAACCACTGCCAGAAGGAGATACTGCATCAGGTATAGTTACTCTAAAGATTTGTGCTGCTGTATCCGCAGTTAATCCAGTTACTGAGTAATTCCCTGCAGTAGAACCAGAAGCTACAATTGTAGCTGTTACATCTGAATTGGTAACTTTAGCAAATGTACATTGTGCAGTTTTATCTACGTCTCCAATTAATATCTTAAAAGTACCTGAAGCACCAGTAAAACTAGTTACAGCTCCAGCACTGTTTGCAGGTACAACATGGGATTCATTTGTTAGAAATGCAGTAATTGCATCAGAACCCGATTTAATTCCAAATATTGTCATTGAATCAGAGGCTTTTAATGCTCCACCACTTCCATCTCTTAAGAATACGGTTACATTTTTTGTTGTATTTACTGCTGGTTCATTAGAATCTGGCAAAGTAAATGTAGCAGAATCAAAGTTAGGAGTGCCTACTGCTGTAGTCGCCGCTACTTCACTACCCCCATCTACACTAAAAGTGTAAGTAGGAGTGCCAGTAAAAGGCTTATTAGTACCTGCAGTACCAATACCAGTTGCTGTAAATACAATTGTTTGTGTTGAAGGGTTTTCTGCGTCTGGATCATTTGCATCATATACAATAACATCGGCAGTAGCACTTAAACTTACTGCTGCTGCATCTTTACCAATACTTCCAGAAGAACCATCTTGTGATACTGTAACAGGTATAAGTTCTGAGAAAGTATCACCAGTTACATTATCTGTTACACTTACTTTTACAAACCTATTTGGTGTACTAGCAGTAAAAGTATTCGAATCTATAATTGCTTTAAAAGGTGAACTTGTATCATTTTTTGAAGTTGCAGCATTACTGTCAGACTCTCCATCTAAGAAAAGTTTTTGAGTTGACTGGGCGTTACCGCTAGAGTCAACAATAGAGAAAACGATTCCATTACTATCAGGAGTAATATTATTAACTGTTGCAGTCAAAGGAATATCTTGAGCAGTATTACCACCTACTATATTTCCTGAAGCATCGAATCTTAAAGTTACACTTGTTACATCAACATCAAGCTGTGCTGCTGCTGATTTAGCTGTTCCCTGTACTCCACCGTTTATTAGTGCATGAAAATTACCAAATAGTCTTTGGCTTGCTCCATCTAGCTTTCTAGAAGTGTCTCTTACATGCCTAACCCAGTAATATTTATTTCCTGCTGAAGCTACTGCGTCTGACCACTCTGTTGTATCATCGACAGTTGCAACTAAAGTCGCATGTGTTGTAATTGCAGTTGTTCCTGAGCCTTGTGCGTTTGCTCTCCAAATTTGTGTAAAATCACTACCTGCTTTATAGTTACTTCCATTTGTCCAGCTAACAGTAATTACTCCAGGTTTTGTTTGACTAGTACTTACACTAGTTGGTGCTACAGGAAGTTCAACTCCATCTCTTTGGGCAAGTGTTGCTTGTTGTGCTTTTACAGCTCTTTGTGCGCTGATGATATACATTGAATCATCATATTCTACAGCTTTTACTTGTACATTACAGTTACTTGTATAACTTAAATTTTTAATTCTAAATCTTTTTCCATTGAAGCCAAGAGGCGCATAAGTTAATGCTAACACCTCTCCAGCTTTTAAAAGTAGTCCTTTAGGCCCGAGTGTAAAAGATATTTCTTTATTAAATCGTGACTCTTGAAGATACTTCTCAACGGTCATACGTGCATTGTAATAGTTTGTAACACCAGGTAATTGTATATTACCAGTTTTTATAACATTTCTATCAGCTTTTAGAAAATCGGAATTGTAGAAAGTTACACTTCTACTACCAAAATTATTTTGAGGGTCATTTATCTGACCTTTAACGGTGTTTTTCGCAGATTTTTGACTGTTATCAACGAGATTTACATTACCTATGATGTCTGATTCATCAATGAACTCTGGGTTTACATTCCAATCGTAGGTAACACTATTAAAAGAATTTGTAGATGAAGGAGCATTAGTTTGTGTCTCAACTCCCAGCACATACTTACCATTTGAATATGATAAGATACCATTAAATTGACCTAACATAACGTTAATGTTATTAAATACAGATGATGAAGTGTCTATGATACAGTTTGTTTGATGTCTAGTAACTTGGTGCTGTCTTCCTTCTTCCCAACCTAAGTATCTCCAATATTTGACAAAGTCTGAATCATAAAGAGAATAGTCAGGAATTCTTGCATTAGTTAAATCTAAACTAACACTTGCAGGAGAACCCGCATCACCTGAAACTTTTGTTAAAGCAAGAGAAGTTACTTCTGTATATCCTGTTCCACCTAGTAGTGTTGGAGGTGAAGCTCTGAAACCGTTTTGAGTTATCTTAAAGTATTTTATCTGTGTTCCAAAATTATAATAGATTATATCTCCAATATCATAGTCAATATAATTTTCATAAGTTCTCATGAATTTGCCAGATACTTCTTCAAACTCTACTACAGTACTACTAGTAATATCCTGTTTGACTTTACCAGAAGCGACATGGTTAGAGTCTACTACTAATTTATATAAGTCACCTTTCTTAAGTGTTGTACTAGCAATACCTAGAGCTACATCGGAACGAACATCACATAATCTAGCTGAAGCTTTTACTGAGCTTAGATCTATGTCTTCAACTTCATTTAACCCTTTACCATAAAACTTACTTGTAAGTAAATCCATTGTTTGTATTGCTGGGTTGTTTGAAGCTCTTAAATCGTCTCCCTTTCCTGTAATCTTAAATGTATTACTATCAGTTGGGGCAAATACAAAAGCAGAACTTAATGTAGCTGTGCCACTAACCCAATTTACTATTTCTCTTTTTTCTCCTGTTTCTACTATTTCTATAGTAGACCCAGTTGCATAATAATCTCCTTCACTATCTGTAAAGTTAGTTCCTAAGTCAAATGCAATTCTATCTGCTGGTTGCACATAGATTGTTCCAGATAAGGTTTGACTAGCCGTGAAGTTACTTCCAATTAGTAAAAGTTTATTTGTTGAACTATTATATGTAGCCCTAAATACTGTGTTCTTTGCTGATGCAAAGTTTCCTGTAAGTCCGCTACCTGTAAGTTGAACGACTATCGGAGTAGTTGCTGCAGTATTTATATTTGTAGAGCCAAAGAAGGAAATAAGTCTAGATTCTTCAGTATTACTTAAATCTATCTCTATATTACCAGTTGACGTAGTAGTCACTGCTGTCGGTGTTAATCTATTTGCAGTGTGAGGATAAGCTGTTGCAGTTGAAACTAAATCGTTATTCCAAGTCATCATGTGCCAGTAATGGCCAGTAGACGCTTTTAGTCTTAAAAACTTTCTTGTAGGAGCGCCGTTACTATCTTCTAATAAATTAGGGGCACCATCTAGTCTAAATCTATAAAAAGTTTCTCCTCTTGAATTTGTAAATAAATATTTATCAATTATTCTGTGATTAGATGCAAGTGCAGTCCAAGAATGGGAAGCAGCAGTAGGAGAATCATTGGAAACTTCTACAGTTACTACGTCCCCCTCTAAAAATTTTGTGTGGTCGTCTGTTGAGCCTAAAAACCCATCATGTACATATGTATGGTCAAAGTTATAACATTTTAGTACCTTTCCTTTTACAGTAAAGTTTAGCTCTGGAATAGTAGTAGAATCCGCATCAATTAAGAATCTACATACAACATATGAAGTATCTAATAATCTATGATTTGGCCCCCAGTACTTTGCTGTACCTTCATAGTAGTCAACTTGTCTTTTAAATGAATTATCATTTGCTAGTTTTGCTAACATACCATTTGTTTCTTGGTCATGTCTTCCAGAATGGAACATAACTTTAGTATCGTAAGGATTATCTATTGTAAAAAATTCACCGTGTTGTAAACCTTTTGCATCGTTAAAAGTGTCGGTGGATAAAGTGTTGTTACCTGCTGTTTGCGTTCCTTGTGCATTAAATTTGTATATATTATTAACATGGTCATTTGCATTAAACCAAGCATTGTTTGTTCCTTGACCAAAATCCTCCTCTCTATCACTAGAGTTTACCATTCCTGAATCTTCATTGTCAGTAGTAAATGTTTCTGTAGTTGCTCCTATATTACCACTAAGAGTATCTCCTCTGTCCATTCTTCCGTAACATTGCAATCCTTGAGTTTCTGAACTTGAGACTGATTGTGAACGAACACTAGAATCGGCGTTATCTACACAAAGTAAAGATAAGTCATCTACATGAGTATTAAATAATCCATGTATTTCTCCTTCTGCAACTGCGTAAACTACATAGATTTCTTTGGAATTTGTATTGTTTGTATCTGCAAATACTGGAATACCAGGAAGTTTATGAACGCCATAAACAACAGGTAAGTATTTACCAAATAAAGATACATTTAAATCTACGTCATGATCGTGGTAAACATCATAAGGATCTTCTTTTGTTTTAACTTTCTTTTTATACCACGCACTTTTATGTTTATATTTGTATCTAGTTTCTACGGTTTGATATGTTGCTACTGTATTTAGAGAAGTTTCTGCATGTAAAAATCCTAAGTCTGTTGCGTGTATAGGTCTAAGGGTAGCGTTTGGGTTTGGTTGTCCGCTATTGTTCAGTGCTCTATGAATTTCGTCAGTAGTAATTCTTCCTGATATCTGTTCAAAGTCGCCCCAGTGACTTGTTAAGTTCCAGGTTACTCTTGAAGATTTTTCAGTTTCTTTTATATTAGTTGATGATATTATTCCTTTAAAGACAAGAACTGAATTGTCAGTAGTATCTGAAGGACTGTTTGCGCCGATTGGAGCTGTTAAATCATCTGGGTCAAAAAATACTTTGTAAATAAATACTTCTCTATTTAAAAAGCTAGGATTTGTTCCAGAGCCACTAAGAGTAGCACTATTTACTTCTTCAGAATCTAGTGTAAATACTAGAGAAGTATTGTTTAAAGTAACGAAGTCACTGTCATCTGTACTTTTGTCTGATGTAGTGTTCCATGTTGTTTTTAAACTAATAGTTTTGTTGGAATTTGAAAATCCTGATATGAGGAATACTTTTTCTGTGTCTCCATCACTAAAAGCAGAAGAATCTGCTTTTGATACTTTTATCTTGTCTCCCTCTATAAATCCTGCCTCAGCAAAATCAACTAACTCTCCATCTACTACTGTGTCATCAGAAGAAAAAGAACCAGAAGCTCCACTTCCAGTTAAGTCACCTGTTACTGTGTATGATAATCCTAGAGGTTCTCCAGAAAGCGTAAGAGTCATATTTGTAGCTTTTGCTTCAACTGTCTCTTGATAAGTACCTACATTTAGTAAACGATTTGCAATATAAGTATTTCCATGAAAAGTTATATCTCTTGAAGCATCAGTTAAGTATACATATCTATTATCATTACTACGAAATGTGCCATCTTTTGGGTCAAAAGGTCTCTCAAACTTTACTAGATGAGCATACTCAAATGGCTCATTCTTGAGTAAATGTTCTTCAATCTTAATATTAATATTTCTTTTTGCCATTATGGTTGTGCTTCCTCTAAGCTTAAACTAAATTGGTATAAATTATTTGTTCCTAAATCGTACTCTTGTACATCTGCTGTTTGCACCACTCTGATAAGTGGGTTTGTGTAAGTTAAGGTAGCATTATTTGCTACTGCTTTTTCTACTGGTGGAGTTACGTAGTAAATTCTTTCGTCAGTTGCGGGTTGAGTACCTCCAGTAAGATAATCAGCATTTGTAAGTACACGAGTAATTTGATATGATTTCTTATGATTACTATTAGCACTATCATTGAATGTAAATAAATCCCCAGGTCTTAGTCCGCCTGTAACAGAACCAAATCCATCAACCTTAAAATTTGAGACTCCTGATGATATTGCTCCATCAACACTAATTGTTCCACTTGTTGAAGTTCTTGGAGAACTATATTGTGGCAATGCTATGAAGAATGGTTTTAGTCTACCGCGCTTCTCTAATAAAAAGCTGTATACGGGCTCGAACTCATCACGAGTCATTGGATTATATGAAATGTTTATTTTCCACCTATGCCCAACTATCGCTCGAGTTATCACTCTTCCACTATTTGTTCTTGAAAATGCAGTAGGTTGTTCACTAGTAAATTTAACCGAAGCAAAACCCGGCCCAGCGTTTCCACCATTTGCATTTTCTCCTGCTTCTGTAATTTTAAAAGCAGGGTCTGGTAATCGATTTGCAAAACTACTGAATGGCATTATGTACTACTCCCATATGTTTGGGTATCTATATCTTCTAAGAAACCCTCTCCGTGATCGTTTGCTAACATT